>TARA_R110001592_G_scaffold144484_1_pt1 | contig 19823 bp, 16 predicted proteins | sample TARA_R110001592 | Tara Oceans TARA_R110001592 (sample SAMEA4398387) | marine metagenome | biome: Polar Biome; feature: [SRF] surface water layer (ENVO:00010504); material: water (ENVO:00002006), including particulate matter (ENVO:01000060) such as... | depth 5 m | reverse complement strand
CGCCTTCGTCAAAGTCACACTCCACAGTGCGATAGGTCAGGGTTTTATGCGTTGCACACAGGCAATAAAGCTGATCAAGTTTTCTGAACTGCTGTTGTGAGAAACCGGCGGGCTGGACAAAATCCGGATTGTGGATTACTTCAAATGTCATAGGTTTATAATACCAAAAAACAGGATAAAAAGGAAGAAACATGGCTTTGATGCACACGCCCGACAAAAAAGACGACTTTACCGCCCCCGACTTCACACTCAAAGGCACAGACGGGCAAACATACACGCTGGATCAATGCGCAGGCGAAAACGGCACGGTTATTATGTTTATCTGCAATCACTGCCCCTATGTTATCGCCGTTATAGACCGCCTGATTGACACATGCCGCACCTTACAAGAGCAGGGCATTGCATGCGTTGCCATCATGGCCAATGACGCGGAGCAATACCCCGCCGACTCATTTGAAAATATGAAACTTTTCAGCGACAAACATGGATTTTCGTTTCCCTACCTGATTGATGAAACCCAAAGCGTTGCGCGTGCCTATGACGCCGTTTGCACACCGGATTTCTTTGGCTTTGATAAAAACCGTGTTTTGCAGTATCGCGGCAGACTGGACAGCGCCGCCAACAAGCCAGCAGATCAGGACACAGTGCCCGAATTATTCAATGCCATGATCGAAATCAAAGAAACACGAAGCGTTTCAGCGCCGCAAACATCCTCAATGGGGTGCTCAATCAAGTGGAAATAGACATCTTTATTGGAAAAGATAAAGACCAATGATTAAAAGCTCTGGTTTCATGGAAATTTTTCATTACAATGAGCCCATATTTTTTTGAAAGGGATATAGATTATGTCAGATCTGGTGATCGAAGTTGATGAAGCCATGAAGCAAGAGCGCATTGAAAAGCTCTGGCAGAAATATGGCGGTTTCTTCATTGGCTGCCTCGCGGTTATTATTTTAGGGACAGCCGCGAACGAAGGCTATAAAAGCTGGAAGCATCATCAGGATGTCCAACAGACCAACCTCTATCTGGATGCGCTTTCTAAAAAAGAGACCTCCCCCGATGATATATTGGCCGTTATTCCAAAGCTTGAGAATAGCCTAAAAGGTATGGCCGAATTGCACGCCGCTGGTATTGCCATTGATAAAGGCGACATCGCCGCCGCACTGGACATCTATAGAAGCGTAGAAGGCAACGACCAAATTGACCCGATGTCCAAATATATTGCCCGATACATGGTAACAAATCTTGATCAGGATCTAAGCACAGATCATAAACGCACGCGCTATCAATCTTTGAGCAGCGATGAAAATAATCCGTGGCGCTTTCACGCTTATTTCGCCTTGGCACTTTTAGAAGCGCATGAGGGTCATGACTATAATGCCGCACGTCAGAGTTTAGCCGCTATTTTGAATGAATCTGTTGTCGCTGAGACATTAAAACAGAAGGCAAAATCGCTGGATATCCTTTATGCCGCGAAAGATGGACTGTCGAAATAGATCAAACCAAGAACCGAATAAAAACAAGGAAAAACAGAATGTTAAAAAACAAAACGATACTTTTCGTATTGTGTTTAATGTCCCTCACTGGCTGCTCTAAGGTCACAGGTATCTTCAGTAAAGACAAAGACCAAAGACATCTGGAAGGCGAACGCATTTCTGTTCTGCAACTTCAAAAAAGCCTGACGGCGGACAGCCCGCTACAAGACGGCGAACAATTCGTTCTGCCCGCACCATGGGCCAATAAATCATGGCCGCAAGCCGGTGGTTATCCGAACCACTCTATGCAAAATCTGTCACTGTCTCAAAACGAGTTGAAAAAAGTTTGGTCATCAAGCATCGGCAGAGGCAGCACAAAAGAGCTCCCCTTGAACGCACAACCTGTTGCGGCAGGTGATTTGATTTTCACTTTTGACACCAAAAACAAAGTCTCTGCCTTTAATACAACCAAAGGCAAGAAAATGTGGACGACAAATGTTGAAAGCAAACACGAAGATGAACCTGTCATTGCTGGCGGGATTGCATTCGCGCATAGCATGCTGTTTGTAACCAACGGCTATGACGAAATTCTCGCGCTCTCCCCGAATAATGGTGACATTCTATGGCGCAAAACCCTGCCCTCCCCCTCCAGAGCGGCGCCAACGATACTATCAGGCAACGTTTATGTGACAACCGTCGACAGCCGCCTTGTTGCGCTGAACGCCAAGGACGGGACGAGCCTTTGGGAATATAGAGGCATCGGTGAAACCGCAGGTTTGCTCGGCGCTGCCAGCCCTGCTGCCAATAAAGATATTGTCGTGCCTGTGTTCTCCTCTGGTGAGATCACCGCGCTGCGCGTTGAAAACGGCTCTGTTGCTTGGTCGGACAATTTATCCAATGTGCGTCGTTTCGGCGGCGGGTTGGAAAGCATGTCTGACATTACGGCAATGCCCATCATTGATCAGGGGCTTATCGTTGCCATCAGTTTTGGCGGAAAGCTTGTCGCGATTGATGAGCGCACCGGAACGCGCGTATGGCAACGCGACATTGGCGGATCACAAACACCGTGGGTTGCCGGAAACACGCTCTATGTTCTGTCTGCTGAAAACCAGTTGATCGGCCTTAGCTTGCTTGATGGTTCAATTTTCTGGATCGCAGAGCTTGCGCGTTTCGAAGATGAAGAAGACAAAGAAGACCCCGTTCAATGGACTGCACCGATTTTAGCCTCAGGACGCCTTATCCTTGCCAGTTCCCACGGACATCTGGTTGAGGTCAACCCGCATAATGGCGACATTATACGTGACACAAGAACCAAACAAGATGTGCAAATTTCACCGCTTGTTGTTAATGATAGGCTCTATCTGCTCTCCAACAACGGAACTTTAATAGCTTATCAATAAAATCTGTGGTACATCATCACAAAAATATATGTTAAATCCCGATGTCTTGTTTCAACAAGGCTAGGAATATAAGCGATTTCAGGATCAAGCAATGCTAAAAGTAGCGATTATAGGTCGTCCCAATGTCGGAAAATCTACTCTGTTCAATAAATTGGCGGGGAAGAAACTGGCTATTGTTGATGACACCCCCGGTGTCACGCGCGATTGGCGCGAAGCAGAAGCCAATCTGTTCGGCCAGTCCTTTGCCATTATTGACACCGCAGGTCTGGAAGAAGCGTTTGATGGGTCAATCCAAGGGCGCATGCGTCAACAAACAGAGGCCGCACTGGCGCACTCTGATGTTATCGTCTTTGTTATTGATGGACGCGAAGGCATAACCCCCGCCGATGAACATTTCGCCGCGTTCCTGCGCAAACAGAAAAAACCCATTTTGCTGGTGGTCAATAAATGTGAAAACCAAAGAACAACACAAAGCGGCATTGGTGAATCCTATAGCCTTGGCTTTGGCGAGCCCGTTATCATGTCAGCGGAACATGCCTTAGGCTTTGATGATTTGTTCGATGCCCTGCTCCCTCATTTTCCAGAGGAAGAGATCACGGACGAAGAAGATGATAACGGTCTGGGACAATTCCCTGACCTTGATGATATCGAAGGTCTGGAGGATTTCGTCTTTGAACAAGAAGAAGACGACCCCGAAAAACCGATTAAAATTGCGATTGTCGGGCGGCCTAATGTCGGGAAATCGACGCTGCTCAATGCCATCGTACAAGAACAACGCGTTATGACCGGCCCCGAAGCAGGCATCACGCGCGATGCCATTGCCGTTGACTGGCGTTATGAAGACCGTAACTTCAAACTGGTCGACACCGCAGGTCTGCGCCGCAAAGCGCGGGTCGTCAACCAGATTGAAAAAATGTCCGCAGAAGATTCCTTTCGCGCCATTCGTCTGGCACAAATCGTCATCTTGGTGATGGACGGCAATCTGGTTTTAGAAAAGCAAGATATTCAAATAGCCCAGCATGTGATTGATGAAGGGCGCGCCCTTGTCATTGCCATCAATAAATGGGATGCGGTGAAGGGGCGCTCTGAGCTTTTAGAGAACATAAAACATAAATTATCGCATTCCCTCGCCCAGACAAAAGGCATTCAGTTCGCGACGATTTCCGCCAAAAACGGCAAGAACATAGACAAGCTTTTTTACAAGGCGTTGCAAACTTATGAAACATGGAACAAGCGCGCGGCAACAGGTGGCCTGAATAAATGGCTCGCGCATATGGAAAGCCAGAACCCTGCGCCCTTGGTAAATGGACGCCACAACCGTTTGAAATATATAACCCAGATCAAAACCCGTCCGCCGACATTCGCGCTTTGGGTTTCAAGACCAAAGGAACTGCCGGATTCTTACAAACGTTATATTGTGAACGGCCTGCGCCGTGATTTCGATATTCCGGGTGTTCCGATACGCTTATTGGTGCGTGCCAGTAAAAACCCGTATGCCTGATCAAACGGCTACGGCGAGCATATCACGCGCATAATTCGACAGATCAAACAGATTTTGATTAATCGCCATACCCACAATGGCAATAAAGCCGCCCATTTCCCATGGCAAGCGGAAACAATATGTAATGACAAAGGCGCTATACACATAGCCAACCAACTCACCGAATAGGGCGTAGACCTCAAACGAGTTTGAATGCGTGCCCATAAACAACCCGATCAGAATCGGACTGACCAGCAACAGGCTGTTTATACTCAGCCAATTCGAAATCATCAGGAATTTATAAAAATGCGCCTGCCTGTCAAATTTCTTGGTTAGGAAAAACACGGCCCACAAAAACAGAAGAACTGAAAACGCCATACGCAAAACATTCAGGGAAATCACCAGACTGAGCGAGAATTCCGCACTCATACCGACAATAATAATCAGAATAAAGGGCAGTAACGCCAAGGGAATAAAAAAGGACTTTATGGCCTTTTCCGGCGTGACGTCAAAACGCTCCAGCCCCTTGGGCATGAAAAGGAAGATTTCAAAACATCCTAATAAATTTTGTTTGAGTTCCTGCGCCGTAAACATAAAATCCCCTTGCTCCACACTTTAACTGCTCTACCGACAATAGTTCAAGCTCATACCGCAACGATAATCATATCTTTAATAGTAAGCATAAAATACGGTCTTATTATGCCGTAAATCGGGATTATTTGGTGTTTTCCTTGCGCAGCGCCCCCAACTTGTCTAATAATCGGCACATAATATTTCAATTTCATAGAGAAGGATAGATTATGGACTATGTTGCCATCGCTACTAATGTTGTTATAGCAGGTGCCATTCTTATTGCCGGTTGGGTCTTGGGCAACCAAGCAAAGAATGTCATTCAAAAAGTTAAAAAGCTCGATAGCACTTTAAAAACATTTCTTGGCGGTATGGCAAAATACGCCATTTTTCATAGTGTCTTTGGTTATGGTCTTGCAACAATTCGGCATACAAACGGCGAGCTTGCTTGCCATTATTGGTGCCGCCGGCCTGGCCATTGGCCTTGCCCTACAAGGAACATTAAGCAACGTCGCCGCTGGCGTTATGCTTCTGATCCTACGCCCGTTCAACGTTGGTGACTTCGTCATTTGCGGGTCTATAAAAGGCACTGTAAAGTCTTTAGGCTTATTCGTGACAGAACTCGCCACACCGGAAAATGTCTATATCTTTGTACCAAACAGTAAATTATGGAATACAGAGATTGAGAACTTCTCTCGCAACACAACGCGCCGTCAGGACATCGTTTTCGGCATCAGCTATGGCGATGACATCAACAAAGCATTCAAAACAATCGAAAAAGCCATCAAAAAAGAAGAGCGCATTTCGCAGGTCAAAGATAAAGAGCCACAAATTATGGTTACAAATCTTGGCGAATCTTCGGTTGATATCACGCTGCGGATCTGGTCAAACACCTCTGATGTCTGGGGTTTGAAAATTGATACCATCAAGGCTGTCAAAGAAGCATTGGATAAAGATGGTATTTCCATACCGTTCCCAACGCGCACGATCGAGATGACACAAATGGCCGCCAATCAATCAAAGGCAGAGAAAAAATCTCCCAAAACAGCATCAAAAGAGAAGGCCGCATAGCCCTTCTATACCGATAAAATCTTTATTAAAAAGCGTTGTCATTGGATGACGCTTTTTTTATATCAACACCGCCATCCACGCCGCGCCATAATTAGCTTGAAAAACAAGTCATTTACCCATATTTTGTGATCTCACATCAATCGTGCAATTTTGCATAATGTTTGCATAAAGGAAGATATACGCATGTGTGGTATCGTCGGAATTTTCTCTCACTCCCCTGTTAATCACGCGCTTTATGATGCCCTGACAATTTTACAACACCGCGGACAAGACGCCGCAGGCATCGTCACAGAAGAGAACGGAAAGTTTTTCCTGCGTAAAAGCAACGGCATGGTGCGTGACATTTTCACACTCGATCACATGACTCACTTACGCGGCAATTACGGAATTGCGCATGCCAGATACCCCACCGCCGGTACGGCAAGCTCCGCAGAATCCCAGCCGCTCTATGTTAATTCTCCATATGGTATTGTGCTGGCGCATAACGGTAACCTGACCAATCAGGAAGAATTAACCAAAGACTTATTCAAAACAGACTTACGCCACGTCAACACCAATTCAGATTCAGAAGTTCTGCTCAACGTTGTCGCGCATGAACTGCAAACTCTGGGTAAGCACACGCCCACACCTGCCGATATTTTCACGGCGATGGAACGACTCTATCAACGCTGCCGCGGCGCTTATGCGGTTGTTGGGATGATTTCAGGATATGGCATGTTTGCCTTTCGCGACCCACACGGTATTCGCCCGCTTGTCTATGGCTCGAAAAAATTGGCCGATGGCACAACCGATTACATGATTGCCTCTGAAAGCGTCGCCCTTGATGCGTTGGGCTTCACATTTGAACGTGACGTCAAACCCGGTGAAGTCATCTATATTGATCACGCAGGACAATTACATACCAAAGTCTGCGATGGCTCACGCGTGCACAAGCCCTGTATTTTCGAGCATGTCTATTTCGCCCGCCCTGATTCTATATTAGACGGCAGTTCTGTCTATAAGGCGCGGGTGCGTATGGGGGAATATCTGGCGCAGAAAATTTTACGCGAATTTCCCGACCATGATATTGATGTCGTCATCCCTATCCCCGAATCCAGCCGCCCGTGCGCCATGGAACTGGCCTATAGAATGCATTTGAAATTCCGTGAGGGCTTTGTCAAAAACCGCTATATTGGTCGTACCTTTATTATGCCTGGTCAAGCTGAGCGTGAAAAATCCGTCAAACAAAAGCTCAACCCCATTCCTCTGGAGTTTCAGGATAAAAATGTCCTACTGGTGGATGATTCGATTGTGCGCGGTACGACATCACGGAAAATCATCGACATGGCACGCGACGCCGGTGCGAAAAAGGTTTACTTTGCCTCTGCTGCGCCGCCGATCCGCTATCCTAATGTTTATGGCATCGATATGGCTGTGAAGTCAGAGCTGGTCGCTCATGGCAAAACAGAAGAGCAAATCAAAGATGAAATCGGTGCTGATTGGCTGGTCTATCAAGACATAGAAGATTTAATCAAGGCCGCAACGCCGAGTGACGAGCCGGAAGGAAGCCGCACTTTCGATTGTTCTGTCTTTGACGGGGATTATGTTACAGGCGATATCAATGAAATCTATTTCAAAAAGATCGAAGCCGCGCGTAATGATTCATCCAAAAATCAGGGCAACGCGAATATCGGCGGACAATGCGTCGATTTATACAGCAACGCATAGCTTGTAAATATCGCGTGATATCGTGATATAAAGAAAGGCCGCTTGATCTACTGATTATACGGCTTTGGCTTATCTTCACCGCCAGCGGTTGCATCTTCGATCAGCTTATCCATCTTGTCTCTGAAGTCTTCGGAATAGCCTTCTTTATGCTCTGCATCGGGTTTTTTCTCAGTGCTGGTGTCTTTATTCTCTTCGCCCTTTGGAAGCAAATCCATGTCTTCAAGCTTCTTACGTGCTTCGTTCATGGCATTCATTTTATCACCGGCATCTTCATAATTGATGTTCTCATCCTTTGGAATGAAACCATCGATCCAGCCTGCTGTGGCCTCCAGATAGACACGACTTTTACTGTCTTTAAGCCATTCCCATTCGCCGTCCTTCATTTGCTTGTCACCAACCAGATAATAGATCGGCAAATAAAGCAGCCCTAAAAACAAAATACCGCGCGCAATACCGAAAACCATACCAAGTGTACGATCAACTGCGCCTAGTCCCAGACTTTTAACTGATGCGGCCAAGAAATGGCTCAACACAGAAAGTAGAATAACAAACACAATAAAGACAGCCGCATAGGCAAGAATATCGCCCAGCAATGGGTAAGGCACAACACCGAATAACTTCTCAGGATCTTCTTCGCCTTCAACAACACCAAGCCATCCGCGCACAGTTGGCGTCAATAACGGGCCGCCGACATAGGCTGCAACCGCGCCACCAACAAGACCAAAGATTGTCAAGACTTCGCGAATAAATCCCCGCAAAATTGCAATTCCAATAGACGCAAGCATTATAAGCGCAGCAATTACATCGACAATCATGGTGTTTCCCAATCTGTATAAATATTTATTGAAATAAGGTGATACTGATAAGGCATCATTTCCAAAAATGCAAGTCTTATGCCAATCGTCAAAAAATACCCAAATAAAAAGAACGCAAATAAAAATCGCGTTCTTTCAAAAATTATATCTGCGTTTAAAACTTAAGCTCTTGGCGCCAAGATCATAATCATTTGGCGGCCTTCGAATTTTGGTTCCAATTCGACACTCGCCAACTCATCAAGCTCGCCTTGCATCTTCAAGAACAAATCTCTGCCGATATTTTGGTGTGCCATTTCACGTCCGCGAAACCGCATTGAAACCTTGACTTTATCACCAGATTCGAGGAAACGGCGCGCATTACGCATTTTGACATCATAGTCATTCTTTTCGATGCGCGGGCTCATTTTAACCTCTTTCACATCAACAGTCTTTTGCTTCTTGCGTGCTTCGTTGGCTTTTTTCTGCTGCTCGTACTTATACTTGCCGTAATCGAGAATTTTACAAACCGGCGGCTCCGCATTCGGAGATAGCTCAACCAAGTCTAGTCCTTCATCTTCTGCCATCGCCAGCGCTGTTTTTAAATCAACAACACCTTTCATTTCCCCCTCGGCATCTACAAGTCGCACTTCGGGAGCTGTAATATCAGAATTTATACGTGGCCCAGCATCTTTTCTGGGCATTGGTCTTTGTGGTCTAGAAATAGTTGCCTCTCCTTCTATAGTTCAGCATCATACATTAAATACAAAATTGATTAGAAAAACATTAATAAGGCTGTTTTTATTTATCTGCAAGCCTTTCCACTCAGCTTGGGTAAGAAATATATATCTCATTGTCTTCACAATGATAATTTGCCCGAAAACCGCCCTTATGGTAAAAGACAAATATGTCAGATCTGAGTTATATGGATAAATTAAATATACAGTTGCAGGAAAACGAGTCGAACTTCGCTCGTTCGAAAGAGGCTTGCGAAGAATCCGGCATCGACACACACTATACGATGGGGCAAGCCATCCAATTATTCGTCAGCACGCATAACCTCTATGATTTTGGCGAGCCTGATTTACGCAACGAATTCCATGATGCAATGCATATTGCTGCCCTCGCCCATAATTCAACCGCGCGCGGTGAGGCCTTGGCGGGTGTGGTCGAGCAAACATTACTCCGCGAACCCTATAACGGTGACACCAATCAAAAACTGGCCGCGGCGCGTAATACACATAGTTACGTCATGAGCGCGGTTGTAGGCACACGAAAATTCAACCCGGCAGGCCATGAAGATTTTGAAAAACCTGCACCTGTCGGCAGTTTCGAATCCGCCATCGCCCTTGGCAAAGAACGTTTTGATTTTACGTCAAGCAAACAAAAACCAAGCGCACCTGTTTCCGAAGAGGATATGGCGCAAGCCTATCAACGCGCCGTTGATATTGACGCATTTTTTCAAAGTCTGGCAGGCGGACGCGCGGTTTATCAACTCTCATCACAAGAATTACTGGAGATGCCCGTCGCCTTTTTCGGTCTTGAAAAAACGGGCGAGGACCATGAACTGCAATTTTCAGAAATCTCGCAGGACAAGCGTCAGGAAATCCTTGATACGCTTGACGATCAAAATATCACGCTTCACCAGATTGAGCGCGCTAAAACGGTGGACGACCTTCATGCACTAGGTCTTGAATGGCCTGAACAGCCGCTTTCACATCTTGAGCCTTAGAGCCTAAACGACGGATCGCAACCGTGTCCTCCTCTGCCTCACGTGCACCAACAACAAACAAGGCGGGCACTTTCTTCACAGAATGGTCGCGCACTTTGTAATTGATCTTTTCGTTACGAATATCCAACTCTGCGCGAATCCCTGCCTCAACCAATTGTCTGTGTAATTCAGTTGCATAGGCGTCGGCCTTTTCGGTTACCGTCGCCACAACGCACTGCACAGGGGCAAGCCATAGCGGTAATTTACCCGCATAACTTTCGATCATCACACCGATAAAGCGCTCCAAAGAACCAAGTATCGCGCGGTGAAGCATTACAGGGCGGTGTTTATCGCCATCTTGTCCGATATAGCTGGCATCCAGACGCTCAGGCAAAACAAAGTCCAGTTGAAGCGTGCCGCATTGCCAGCTCCGTCCAATCGCATCACGGATATGATATTCAATTTTCGGGCCGTAGAACGCGCCTTCATTTTCGGCTTCTTCAAATTCCAGACCGGCCTCCACCAAAGCTTGCCTTAAACCATCTTCGGCCTTGTCCCATACGTCGTCTGTTCCTGCGCGCACATCGGGGCGCAAGGCCAAAACGACACGTACATCATCGAAACCAAGGTCAGAATATACCGTCTTCACAAGGTCACAGAAATCAACGGATTCCGATGTAATTTGATCTTCACGACAGAAAATATGCGCATCATCCTGCGTCATTTGACGCACACGCATCAAACCATGCAACGCGCCATGCGCTTCGTTACGGTGACAACATCCGAACTCGGCCAAGCGCAACGGCAAATCACGATATGATTTGATCCCCTGATTGAACACCTGAACATGCGCGGGGCAGTTCATCGGCTTCAAAGCCATCAGTTTTTCGAACGCCTTATCACTGACAATCGGGCCTTCTTCTTCGGTATTGGGCACTTCATCAGGGACGACAAACATATTTTCGCGGTATTTCCCCCAATGTCCTGAGGCTTCCCATAATTTATTATCAATCAATTGCGGTGTTTTAATTTCCTGATATCCGACATTATTCAAGCGGCGGCGAATATACCCTTCAAGCTGGTTATAAATCGTAAAGCCTTTTGGATGCCAGAATACCGACCCCTGCGCTTCGGGTTGAAAATGGTATAAATCCATTTCATTGCCAAGCTTACGGTGGTCGCGTTTTTCTGCTTCTTCCAATTGATGAAGATAGGCGTTTAGTTCCTTTTCATCACGCCACGCCGTACCATAAATACGTGTCAACATGGCCTTATTCGAATCGCCGCGCCAATACGCGCCTGCAACCTTCAGTAATTTAAATGCTGTGCCCACATGGCGCGTTGTTGGCATATGAGGACCGCGACATAAATCAAGCCAGTCGCCCTGACGATAAATTTTAATATCTTCGGTGCCGGGCAGATCTTCGATCAATTCGGCCTTATAGGCTTCGCCCTTTTCCTTAAAATAAGCAATCGCCTTATCCCTGTCCCACACTTCGCGTTCGAACGCAGCGCCGCGCTCGACAATTTTACGCATTTCTTTTTCAATCGCGGGTAAATCTTCGCTGGAAAATGGTTCGTTGCGCGCAAAATCGTAATAGAACCCATTTTCAATAGACGGCCCGATGGTCACTTGTGTACCCGGAAATAATGTTTGGACGGCTTCCGCCATGACATGCGCCGCATCATGACGGATCATTTCAAGGGCATCCGCATGGTCGCGCTTGACGATATCAATCGATATATCCTGCTCAATCGGCAGTGATAAATCACTCAATTCACCATCAAGTTTGATGCCGATCGAGGCTTTCGCCAAAGATTTGGAAATATCATTGGCAATATCCATTCCCGTCACACCTGAATCATATGTTCTGATTGATCCGTCGGGCATTGTTATATTGACTGTGTTCTCTGGCATTGATTTTAGCTTTTCCATATGTGTAATCCTAATCTACCCTTAGTAAAAAGCCCATTATGAAAGCTTTTGCAAGCCCCTTTCACTATGAAAATACAAGTATCAGACAAATAATCACTATCGGCACGCACATACATTAGATAATGTAAATATATGAAATATAAAGAAAAAATTGGATTTCAGTTGAACATATATGATATTAGTGGTTGAAATTAATTATACGATTACCAAACCAAATAAATACGAGGTCGTAGCTATGACTGAAGCAAACGAAAAATATAACATCGTAATGCCCGAAACCACGGACAGAGTACTGTGCATGAAGATTGATCGGGTTATTTCTGAAGATGGTTACAAAGATAATTTTCTGCCGCGTATAGAAGCTATGGCAGAGAAATATAACGAAATCCGTATATTGATTTACTATAAGGATTTTAAAGGTTGGGAATTTGATGCCGCTAAAGCGGATATGTTTGCAGCGGCGATGCTTGGCAAAAAACTGAAAAAAGCGGCGCTTATTAACCCGCCCGAAAGCGAGCTTTTCCAAAGAAGCATGAAACAGGCACTCTTCTCAGGTGAAATGAAACTATTTACAGAAGATAAACTGGACGACGCTCTTGAATGGGTTAAGGCTTAACGCCCTCCCCCTCTCACACAACATCAACGCTCATTCATTGCGCTATCCATTGTTTTAATCAATGGCTTGAGCAAATATTGCATCACGGTCTTTTTACCCGTAAGGATATCAACACTTGTGACCATCCCCGGAATAATCGGCAAAACCTCGCCTCTGCGTTTTAGTTCCGTCTCATAGGTACGCAAACGCACGCGGTAAAACGGGTTGCCCTTTTCATCTTCAATCGTATCGGCAGAAATATCCAACAACTCGCCCTTCAGCCCGCCATATATTGAAAAATCATAAGCGGTTATTTTAATGACTGCCTGTTGCCCCGGATAAATAAAGGCGCGATCCGACGGATTCACGCGCGCATCAACAATCAACTGATCGTCTTTAGGCACGATCTTAATCAGATCTTCGCCTGCACGCACAACACCGCCCACTGTATTCACCGTCAGTTCCTGAATAGTGCCTGATACCGGCGATTTCATTTCTTTTCTGAACTTACGCTCTTTCAAACCGCTTAAACGTTCACGAATTTCATTCAATTCATTCAATGTCGCGGCGAGCTCTGACTGCGCCTCGGTCTTTGCTGTTTGTTGAATTTCTTCCATTCTGGCTTTGGCTTCCTCAATGGCAGATTTTGCGCGTGGCAGGCTTGATGTCAAACCGTTCAATTCAGACATACGCTCTTGCATGCCGCGCTTTAGCTGTAGCAACTCTAACTTAGGCGCAGAGCCTTTTTCCACCAACGGTGCGATCATGTTCATTTCTTTGCGCTGTAAATGAACGACCCCCTTCAAATCACCAATACGGCTGTTGAGTTCATCGAGTTCCTGTTCACGTTGGGTCAATTGTTTTTGCAGAACATTCTTTTGTCCGGCCAGCTGGAGCATATTCGCACGGAAAGAATTAAGTTCCTCCTCAACACTATGCGGTGCATCTTTCACAACTTCATCAGGGAAGTTTACAATCTCGCGCCCTTCCGCTTCAGCCTGAAGACGTGTAATGGTTGCCAATAACCCTAAATATCGCGCACGGTTCGCGCCCAAATCAGACGCAGCCTCAATATCACGTAACCGAACAAGAACCTGCCCCTTTTCAACAGAATCGCCTTCCTTGACCATAAACTCCTCAACAATCCCCGGCTCAAGACTTTGCAGAGCCTGCACCTCGCTCGAAGGGATGATTTTACCCGTACCGCGCGTCACCTCATCCAGCGTCGCCCAATTCGCCCAGACGACAAACATCAAGAAGAAACTCGCAATGGCCACCAATAACAAATGTTTTGAAAGGGGCAGTTGGTCATCCGCATCGAAAAATGCTGTGGCTCTGGCCTGAGCAATATTGGCTCTTTCCTTTGCCCAGCTCTGACGGATCGCGCCCCACTGACCTTGCTCATTAACACTTTGCTCTTCGGGGGGAGGAGAGGTATCAGACATCTGTTTTCTCCGCTGCTGTTCCATATTCACGCGCCTGAAGCTTGCGGATCACATCTTCTTTTGGCCCATAAGCCACAATGCGACCACGATCAAGCAAAATCAATTTATCAACCATTGTCAGCATCGCGCCCTTATGCGTAATCAAAATCGTTGTTCTGTCCTTGCACAACACATCCAATCGCTTGCGCAAACGGTTTTCAGAGGCAGGATCCATCGACGCCGTTGGTTCATCTAAAATAAGGATCGGCGGATCATAAAGCAACGCGCGCGCAATCGCCACGGCCTGACGTTGACCGCCAGATAACGCTTCGCCGCGTTCGCCCACTTGCGTATCCAGCCCCGCGGAGGAATCTCTCAAAAATTCAAGAACACCAGAAAGCTCCGCCGCCTTCAAAACCGAACGATCAGGCGCCATTTCATGCCCCATCGTGATGTTATCACGCACAGAACCATAGAAAAGCTGCGGGCTTTGTTGCACCGCGCCGACATTACGGCGTAAATCACCCGGATCAATTTGACGCACATCCGTCCCATCAATTTGCACAGTGCCCGTTGTTGGTTCATATAAATTCAAAAGCAAACGCTCAATCGTCGTTTTACCTGAACCGACCGCGCCGATAATACCGACGCGTTCCCCCGGATTAATCACGAAGCTCAAATTATTCAAAGACGGCGTTTCCTGCCCCGGATAGCCAAAGATGACATCACGAAACTCAACACGCCCTGCAATATGCGACAATGATATAAAATGCTTATCCGCCGGACGTTCCACGGGCTTTTTCATCAGATCATCCAATTGCACCAAGGCTTCACGCGATTGGTTCAAACGTGTCATTAAGCCGGAAATTTGCGCCAAAGGCCCCATAATGCGGCCTGATAAAATCACACATGCAATCAAAGAGCCTTGCGTCAGTTCACCGTCACTAATTAAAAACACACCAACGAAAACGATACCAACACTGGCAAGCTGTTGAATAAAGACCGCCCAGTTTTGTGCGAATGCCGATAATTGTCGTGATTTAACCGATGTGCGCGATGCCTTTTCCGTCAATTCTTCCCAATTACGCTGTGTATGGCCTTCTGCAGCCTGCACCTTGATTGTTTCCAACCCGATAATGGTTTCAAACAACAACGCATTTTTCAGCGCACTTTCATGCATAGATTCCCGCGTGACCTTGCGCAGTGGCTTTTGAAGATAAAGCCCCATACCGACAATCAACGGAATAGCTGCCAAAGGCACGAACGCCAGTGGCCCGCCAATCAATGCAATAACGGCGATGAACACAAAGATAAAAGGCAGGTCAATAAAGGCGGCCAATGTTGCGGATGTAAAAAAGTCACGCAACGTTTCGAATTCCTTCATGTTGCTGGCCAAAACCCCCGCACTTGGCGGTCTTGCAGTCATTGTCATGCCCATTATTTGTTCAAATAACATCGACGAAATATTAACATCAGCCCGCCGCCCCGCATGATCCAGAAAATGCGCGCGCAGATTTCGTAAAATAAAATCAAAGATGAACACAATCCCGATACCAACGCTCAACGCATAAAGTGTATAAAAGGCGCTGTTCGGCACGACGCGATCATATACATTCATAATGAATAAAGAGCTCGCCAAGCCAAATAAATTAATCATCACCGCGGCAATCACCACCTCGACATATAATGTTCTGTTTTTCCAGAATGTCGCCCAGAACCAATCACGACCGGTATCAATTTCTGCCGGTCCTGCGCGTTCATCACTGCGCGCTGTCGGACGAAGAAAGAACGCATAGCCCGTATAGAGGGGGGCGAGTTCCTCCATCGTCATGGCTTGTTTTTCATCTGACGTTTCGGGGAATTGAACCAAAAACTTCGTTTTCGGATGAATTTTTATATCTTTTTCTTTGCCTTTGCTTGGCTCATACCCCTTGGGGTGGCGCACTTGCCATACGATACAGGCTTGATCGCCCTCTAATGACAAAATACACGGTAAATTTGCTGCAATCGCCAAGCCTTCCAAAGTGCGCTCGACCAACTTCGCCTGCAAATCCGCACGCTCCGCCGCGCGAATAAACAATGCCGGCGTAATACCTGTCGGGGGAATAGGCAGACCAGCGGTCAGGGATGTCATGCTTGCGCGACGCCCGTAATGTCCGGCCATCAGGCGCAAACATTCAACCAACGGGCTATGAATTGCCATACGATCGGCCTGCAATGCCCAGCCATCAGATGGCTGTCCGCGTCTTTGTTCGGGTAAAGGGGGGGATTTTTGTTGCGGTTTGTCACCCGCGGAATTCTTATCGTGAACAACAGAAAGGCCCTCCGGCTCTGGAGGGCTCTTCTTATTTACCTTGGCGTCCCCTGCTTTGGGGGCACCGTCAGATTTATTGTCTTTTTCTGTCACTGAGACCTAGTCCTAATCCGTTGTATAACGTTTTAAAGAAGTAGGTTATCGCGCCTTTTGTTGCTCTTTGTAAGACCACTTTTCATCGGAAGCAATAACACTCTCACGAGGATACTCCAGACCCAATGATGGAAGCAAGTCCCCTTTCAGAGCAAGTAGACGGTATACAGCCAACATTTCCAAAAATTCGGAATTCACTGTATTGCTGCGTGAAACGAACAATTCATTTTGCGCATCAAGAACATCCAAAAGAGTACGACGATCAATACTGAACTGATCTTTATACGCTTTTACAACTTCCGTATTTGCAGAAGCCTGAGCAGCAAACTGAGCCGCTCTCTCACCTGAGGAAACCATGCTCGCCCATGTTTGGCGTACATCATTTTCAACAGCGCGCGTTGCTTTTGCACGTGATTCTTTTGACTGTTGGTGACGATGAACAAATTCACGAGCGCGCGCAACATCGGCGCCGCCGCGGTATAAGTTCCAGTTCATAACAACCAACGCTGATGCGCTTGTGTCTTCACCTTCAACACCACCAATATCACTCCCTGTTCTGGCATTCAAACGCAGATCAAATTGTGGGTATTGTGTTGATTTCGTACCTTGTGCTTCGGCATAAGCAACCTCGATATCGGCGGTAAAGATGTCCAAAGTCGGGCTGTTTGACAATGTTTTCAAGACTTCTTGATCAACATCTTCTGCCAAAAGTTCAAACGGGATAACCGGTAATTGCAGATCACCCGCAGCATCGCCAACTTCTTTGCGATAGCTGGCTTGCGCTGTACGCAATGCCTGCAATGTGCTTGACTCTGTCGCACGTGCAGCAGCCAAACGTGCTTTCGCTTGTTCGCCATCTGCTTTGGTTGAACGTCCGGCTTTCACGCCATCTTGAATTTGTTCAAGGATATTGATGTGATCTGTTACGTTTTCACGTGCAATCAACAAAAGTTGACGCTGACGCAACACTTCAAGATAGGATTCAACGATGCTCAAACCAACAAGTTCCGCTGTTTCGCGCACGCGCTCCGCCGATGAAATCACACGGGCTTTCTGACGTTTCACTTCATAGCTTGTTTCCCAGCCATCAAACAACATCTGAGTAAGCGTAACACCGACATCTCTACGCACCAAATCTTCTGTGTCATCACCTGTACCGGAACGTGTCCCGACATCATCGGTATGTTCAAATCCAATTTCACCATTCACATCAACAGAAGGTAAAAACAAAGCTTCGCCCTGCTCCAGCTCTTCGTCTGTTGCGCGTCTGCTCGCGGCGACAATGCCATATTCAGGGTTTGTTGCAACCCCGACGGCCACTGCATCGCGTAGCGTGTTAATCTTATCATCATTTTCCTGGGAAGAAGCAGTTCCTGCTCCCAGAACCAATATCGCGGATACTGCTGTCGATAGACATAAAGTACGCATCTTTTTACTCAAAATCACAGTTATTACCTCTCAAGTTACTCAAAAATCCTAAAATATAGAACCAATCTCAAACGCGGATCAGCCCAATAGTAACACGCTTTCTTTATGCCTTTTTTTACACTGTAAATCAAGGCTTTATTCAACAGCATTATTATAGAACAACAACATTGCCACGCGTTATATAGATCAGCCCAGCCCCGCCGTTCATGTAAATAAACACTAACGACAAAAGGGGCTGGCCTGTCAAATATTAATTATCCGATTGAAAAATACATCATTAAACCACGGTATCCGTCTTAATTGACAAATCCAAATCAAAGCCTGTCACACCTTCAAGGAAGACCATTTCAACCGATCCCGACGCGCCTGCAAGGCCTGCCTGATCAACAGAAATCGTTGTATTGGTCCCGTCATCTGTCGCAATCACGAAGTCCGCGATATCCTGCGTCAAATCTGAAGCATCATATCCGCCCAGCAATGCCGAAAGATCTAGCAAATCGTGACCAACATCGAAATCATGGATAACGTCTCTGCCTTCATTGATGGCCTCGAATAAGAAAATATCATTACCCGAACCGCCATAAAGACTGTCATTACCCAGACCACCGGCAATCACGTCATTGCCTTCCTGACCAAAGATCACATCATCGCCTGCGCCGCCATGGATGATGTCATCACCACCGTCACGACCAACACCTTCGGAATTAAGCGATTCCTGTGCAAGCTCTTGTGTATGTCCTTGTATGTAAGTGATCGTATCATCGCGTGACCAACCTGAATCAACCGCGCTCTGCCCGTCTTCAAGACGTTCGAAAACTTCCCATCCGGCACCACCGTCTACGCCCAGACCGTGGAAACTAGCCAAATCATCTGTATACAGAACATCACCAAAGATAATGTCTTGACCGTCACCGCCTTGCATCACGTCATCGCCCACCGCTGACAACTTGTCCAGAGGGCTTGTACCGGCAAGAGCAACCGTCAAATCAGCAGGGTCATGAATTTCAAGCGTCACACCATCGGAATCAATGATGTTCAGTTTTGAAACGTTCGAGCCAACACTAATACCAACCGCGATCACTTCATCACTCAGGGCGTGCAACATACCAACCTCATCGGTCGAGTCGCTTCCTGTGATTTGACCAATCACGGTGCTGGCGCTTCCTGACACCGACACACCATCATCATTCATATAACGGTTTGGCTCGCCATCTGATACGAAATACGTTGTTGTAATCGCATTCCCACCAAGAGGCTCAGCGCCTTGTAGCCATGAAATTGCATCTTGCAACGGTGCTTCATAGTTTGTCGTGCCCCCTGTTGACAATCCATCAAGATAGGCTTGAAGATTGGTCAACTCACCGGCATTCGTAATTGTGAATGTACCCGCTGATTGTGCATAGGTCGCGAATGGTACGATATGAACCTTAATATCACCATCACCATAACTGCTTGCATCCGTTAGAAGATTGTTCACGGCATCTTTCAGTAAAGAGATTTTCGAACTGGCCGAACTCGTACTCCCCATAGAACCGGAAACATCGAGAACAAACACAAAGTTATAATCTTGCTTCTGCTCTTCAAGAAACGATCCGCCAGCGTCACCAACAAGAACATCATTACCCAGTGTACCGGCAATAATGCCTTCATCACCGTTCACCAAATGCGGCACAAGAGAATCTGCATCATCATTGATGTTCTGACCAACAATAAGCTCACCGCTATCATCGATAGTTTTAATTTTGAGAATCGCGGTATCGGAGTCGCCGTCGCCGTCTGTCAGGACATATTCGAACTTATCCGTGACACATTCTTCGTGGGTGACTTC
>TARA_R110001592_G_scaffold123076_2_pt1 | contig 19823 bp, 26 predicted proteins | sample TARA_R110001592 | Tara Oceans TARA_R110001592 (sample SAMEA4398387) | marine metagenome | biome: Polar Biome; feature: [SRF] surface water layer (ENVO:00010504); material: water (ENVO:00002006), including particulate matter (ENVO:01000060) such as... | depth 5 m | reverse complement strand
ACAGTAATGCAGCGGTAAGAGGATTACTTCAAGATGAAGATTTTAGTATAGTAGATAGTTATGTGCAGGGAGTAAATTTTCAAGACGCATCTGAAGCCGCAGTTATAGACACTAGCGCTCCGGCTGCACTTGATTTCAATGAAATCCCAGGTTTAGGAGGAGAAATCCCAGAACCTGTTTACAATACTTAAAAATAAATTATGGCAAATTATATAGGATACGATCCAGAAATAGGAGTAGAACAAGTAGACTGGGGAACAATAACAAGTGATTTAGTTGATGGTATAAAGAAAGAAGATGAAAGAAGAGTTCAGAAAAAAGCAGATATTGAAAAAGGAACAACTGATTTAATTACTGAAATTAGAGACCATCAATCTGCAATAGGATCTAACACAACATATAATGGTTATGTATTAGATGCTTCACAACAAGCTATTGACTACACCTTAATGCAACAACGATTGTTAAAAAAAGGACAATTAAAGCCAAGTGACATAGTTAAGGGTAATCAAGTATTAAGTGACGACTGGAAATCATTTGAGCAAATTTCAAAAACATTTCAAGATCAAGATGCAGCTGCAAAAAAAGCACAATCAGAAGGATTAAGTTTACTGGGTGAAGAAAGTTTTGCAAAATTTCAACAAGATGTAGATATAAATAACAGTAGGCTTGTGGTTAATCCAGAGGACGGAAGACTTTATTTTGAAACTAATGATAAAAGATTATTAGGAATGTCATCTATAAATAATCGTGCAGCAGATTTACCAAAAGATTTTGACATATTAGCAGGAACGAAAGGGTTCACTGATACACTAGGAAGAGTTGTAGGAAGAGATGGTATGGGCGGAACTATTGAAAATATAAGAGATTTAGATAGTTTTAAAAAATCTAAAAAATCATACATAGAAAGTATAAATGCAGACCCTAGAAACACTTTAAGTATTTTAACGCAAAATGGGTATAAAATAACACAAAACCCGGATGAAGCTGATGCTAATACTATATTAGTAAAGCCAGATGAAAATGGTATGTTACAACCAGATTTAAGCGACGCAAACATTAAAGCATCTAATGGGTTTATAGATGAGATTATAGATTCTCAACTAAATAAAATTTATAGCGCAAAAAGCAGTACAGGATCAGGTGATCTTGACAAGGAACGTAATCTAGGACAACAGTACGGGTATGTTGCCAATATATTCAATCCAGATGAAGGAATGAGAAAAGAGTCTATAAACAAATTACTCCAAAATTTCCCTAATGTTGAAGATATAACTGTAGATAATAAAGGGGTTACTATAACTAAAAATGACGGCACAAGTCCTGCGATCCCTATTGATTTTATAAGGTCTGGAGAAGGCGCTACAGAAAAATATAATACAGCAGAACAGATGGCTGATCAACTTATATCTGCACTTACAGGAGCTACCTCTGCAGAAAAGTTAAAGAAATACAAAGATCAATTCAAACAAACTGGAGAGTATCAAAAAATGAAAGATAATTTTGATAAAGCACTAAATGCTAACTCTATAAGCGTGTTAGAAAGCTCAACTTCAAGGCCACTTGCTTCAATAGAATTTACAGAAAAACAACTATCAGAATTTGCAAAAACTCTAGATATAGACAATCTAACTGCAATAACTAAAGGAACAGGGCAAGCAGTTGTTGGTGTTTTCAATAATTTTTTATTAGCAAATCAACGAAAAGCTAAAAACGCTAGACTTAAAATTGATGATTCGGGTAACATTGTTTTAAGTATAGGTAATAAAGATATAAGTTTAGGTAATGAAACGAAGTTGAATACTAATGATATAGCTCGTACAATACAGCTAGAAGTAGCTAATTTTAAACCAAATAGTATGAGTAATTTTAACTAAAGAATAAATGGCAAATCAAGATGCAATAAATACACTGTATGAATTAGCAAAGAGTGATGGTTACACAAAATCAATAGAAGAGTTTCAAGTCACAATGACTAATAATCCAGATGCTGTTTCAAGGATGTATGAAGTCGCTAAACAAGATGGTTACACAAAGTCAATAGATGATTTTAATGTATTAGTAGGCTCAAAAAAAAAAGACCAGTCCGTATCATCTGGGGTTCAAGACACTGGGGGATTTACTTCTGGGGTAGATTCTTCGGATACAGCAGGGTCTTATAGCGATTTACAGGGAACAATTTCCAGGGATATTATTGAAATAGAAGAAGATAATTATATAACTCCGCAAAATAATTATGATGTTTCCATGGAATTTGACGACCAATTAATAGCGTCAAATATACAGAAAAATATAACTGAACAAGAAAATAATATTCTTGTAAAATCAAACTATGCAAACATGCGTGGTGATTCTAGGAGAAATTTTTTAATTGACAGATATGTTACCGATGATGATGGGAATACTAATATTCCGCCTGGTGATTTAGATAACATCCCTTCTTTATTGCAAGAGGGACGCACAAGCAACGGTATTAAATTTCCTAATGGAGAATTTGCCTTAAAAGGTACAGAAGAGTATATATTAGCTGAAGCTATAATAGAAGATTCTGAAACAGGAGACGAACTTAGTATTGACTATGATAGTCCTACTTTAAATGATTTAAATTCCGTAAACACAGACTTTGTAGATGATTCAGATATAGACAGACAGTTATTAAACTACGGGGGAGGAATGACCAAAAGTCAATTAAATCAACAAGGTGTAGACGTACAAGAATATTTGAAACTTAATAAAATAAACTCTCAAAAAGAAACAGCTGGGTATAGGTTTTTTAAATATTTATCTGGAAATAAAATTGCAGATGCAGCAAAAAAAGAAGAAAAACAACTGCAAAAAGTGACTGCTTTCAGAGTTGCTAAATTAAAAAATATATCTAAAGATTTAAATTTAGTAGAGAAACAAATTAAAAATACCACGGACCCTGAAGAATATAAAAGATTAGCATTAAAACAAGCAAAAATTCAACAAATATTTTTGTCGCAAGTTAATAATATCAATGATAAAGAACTTATAAAAAAAGTTTTTCCTAATTATTACGAGCATTATGACTTAGAGGGAACTAGTCAATTAATGAAAAGAAAAAGAAAATACGAAGCTGCAAGAGACAGTTACGGAGTCGCTGGTGGTCATTTCTTAGGCGAATTAGGAGCAGCTAGTGTTGAAGGGTTTGGAGGTTTTGCTGTAAATGCATTTGCTTTTTTCCCCGAAATACTTAATGAAGGGCTTCATTTAGTGGGAGCTGAAAATAAAGGAGTTCTTAAAGGGCTTTCAGAAATGCTTTCAGATACTGTTACAAACTATCAAAGAAGTGAGATTGGAACTACAGAAAGACCTACGTATTCTTCTGGTAAAGAAGTTATGTATCAAGGAGAGTTGTATATGGTCACAGATGAAGGACAAGTTTTAGATCATAAAACAAATGTTGTGATGAAAGGTATTATTCCAGATGAAGAAATTAATAAAATAAAAAAAGCTGCGGAAGGCGTTACTGAAACAGCTACTAATACAACTGCAGGAACAATATTGCCAGCGGGTGTAAAAACCCTAGCACACATGTTTGGTCTTATTAGAACGGCTGGAAAACTATCAAAAAGAACTGGAATTAGCCCTGGTTGGGGTATGGGAATTACAGCGTATGTAACTTCAGTTAATGACAATGTATCGGCTGTAAAAGCAGATTTAATGGAGGCTGGTTTAAATGAAGATGATGCTTACGACAGAGCTATTTTATATGGAAATACAATAGCTACATTAGATGGCGTTATGTCTGGATTAATGGGGTCTAATGCAAAACTTTTAGAAAATAGTAAATCTATTAAAAAACAACTTTTGGATTTGGTTTTAAACCCAGCAAATACAATTAAAGGAGCGAAAGATTTTTCAAAGGATGAATTTAAAAGAAAAGCAAAAGACCTTTTTAAAGAAAATTTAAAAGAACAGGTTGAGGAGTTTGGAGTTTATGCTTTAGAAAAAGGTGTAAACAGTTTAATAAACTTAGATTTAGGAGAATCGGTAAGATCTACAGAATTTAAACTTGCTGAAATGTTAGAGGTATCTGTTTTAACATTTGGCTCAACCACAACTTTAGGTGCTCCTGTATTATATAAAGGTAACACTAGAGCAGATTTTGCTAATTTTCTATCAAAAGATATAACAGCTTCGAGAAAAGCTTTATTAGATCTTGAGAAAAGCGGAGAGCTTACTCAAGAGCAAGCTGCGAACGCTTATGCAGAGCTTTATTCTATGGCTGCTGCTAATAACACTGTTAAGGGAGTTGTTAAAGTGTCTGAAAATATTGAGCCTATGGCTGATTTAATGTACAGAAGACAGTCGTTGATAGATAAAAGAAAAGGAATGGAAGGTCCTTTAAAGTTAGAAGTAGATAAGCAAATAGCTGATGTTGATAATCAAATACAAACGCTATTTGATAAAGACGTGGCTGATGTTGATGCAAAAATTAAAGAACAAAACAAAAAAGGAAGCAAAGACAATGCTATAAATGCATTAGAAAAAGAAAACGAAAAAAGAAAAAAAGACGGACTAGATCCTATTGAGATAAATAAAAAAAATATAGATAAAAAAATAAACGAATTAAAAGATGCCAATAAAGAGTCAAGCACAGTATCTGAAACTGAAGGGGACACAACCAAAGTTGTTTCAGAAATGGATGAAGGAGTATCCAGTGAACTTTCAGGAACTACCAATGAGAGTAGCACCGAAAGCGAAACCATTAGAGATGAAGCTGGTGAGACAGCCAAAACGAAAATAACGTCTTCTACAAATAAAAATTTAGAGTTTGAAGTTGTAGATGGAAAGTTAATGGTTAAAAATAAAAATACCGGCAAATCTAGAGACGCCTCAAAAAAACAACAAGCAGATTACATAAATCAGTCTGAGTTTGGAGCTCAAGAATTAGAAATAGAGGCTGATCAAAATATTTCTGAACAAGAATATAATAATAAAATAATATCGGAATCCAGAAGCCCTATACAGTTAGCTAAACTAATACAGAGCTTAGAGAATGATTTAGAGGCAGACCCTGATTCTGAAACAAATTGGGAATCTAAATTTAGAACATACAAAATAAATCCAAAATCTTATGAAAGGTTTGGAGATAAAAAAACTAGAACTAAAGGGATGAATTCTGGTTGGATGCAAATACAAAACAAAAACCCAAGTTTAAATGAAAGTTCTGGCGGACAAGATTTAGATTTAATTGCACAAGAACTATCTACTGAAACAGGAATGGATATAACTCCACAAATGCTGGTAGATTATATAAACTCTAATCCCAACAATAAGGCTCCTTCAGAAATAAAGAATAGATCAAATCCTACAAAAATTGATGCAAATAAAAGATTTACAGAACTCACAGGGTTAAAGGCCACTAAAGAAAATGTAGATAAAGTAGCTGGCAAGGATCCGAGCGCAAATCCAAATAGAGATTTAGAATTGGAATCAAGCGAAAAAGAATCTAGTGAACAGGATGCTGCTAAAGAAAAAGACAGACAACTAAAACAATACGAAGATTTCGACCCAGCAAAAGACGTAAGCAGTGATGCAGATAAAGACTCAGATAAAGACAATGAAGAGAAACCTAATACTTATTTTCAACGAGCTAAAGATTATTTAAATAAACAAGCAGATGAAGCTTACACTTACATGGTTGATAAGTATTCTGGAGTAAGAAAAATACAAAAAGCTATAGAAAAATTTACAGGAAGAAATCAAAAAGATGACTCAAACTTTGATAAAGCAGAAAAAGTTGTATACGGTAAAATTCGTAATAAACTAGAGAAGTTTAATAAAAGTATGAGTAATTTTCTTTTTAAGTTAAATAACAAGGGTATATCGGCAAAAGATTTTGACAATTATTTATACGCAAAACATTCTCTTGAAAGAAATAAAATACTGAAAGAAAGAGGAGCAGATAACGTATCTGGCTCAGGTATGACGGACGCACGAGCTAATCAAATATTAAATACTATTGAAAATAAATATGGTAATAAAATATTAGATATAGAAACAGCGGCTGATTTTATATATAAAACAAGTCGAGAAACCTTAGATATGCAACTGGAAGCAGGACTTATAAGCAAGCAAGCATATGATGATATATTAAAAGATGAATTTAAAAACTATGTTCCTTTAACTGGTTTTGCAGAAAATGATTCTACAATAGAAAAAGAAAATAAAAAAGGTAGACCTATGAGTAGCGGTTTACAAGCAGGAAAAGGCAAAACAAAAATGACAGGTCGAAAGACAGAAGCTCAATCTCCTATAGCATCTATAATGCAAAGACGTACTGATGCTATTATGAATATTGATAAAAACAATGTATTAGTTAAGCTTTTTAACATGCTTAAGGGTAACCCCGATACGAATCAATATGTGTTTTATAACGAAGGAAATAAAAAGAAAAAATTTATAAAAGACCCTAATACGGGTAATAATATTGAAGTAGAAATGAGGCCTGATGAAATGAGAGATGATCCAGGGATGGTTAGGGTAATGGTAAATGGTGTAGAAAATTTTATAGATTTTGTGGGTGATCCTAGTATAGGAACGATATTAAAAACAGGTATGGGGGTAGACGCAGAGCAAGTAAGTTCAATAGTTAAAACATCTAAAAAATTATTAAACTTTATGCGAAAAGTATATACAACCTTAAGCCCTGAGTTTGTGGTTAGTAATTATCTTAGAGATATACAAACAGGAGTTCTTAACGCAATAGCAGACAAAGACATACCTTTGTTTAGTAAAAACATGGCTAAGACAGTAACTGATTTAGTTATGAATTCTGGTAAATCATTTAAAACCATTAGAGCTGTAACATTAGGTAAAACACAGGATGCAGACGGGAATACATTGTCAGATTCTGAATTAAAGAAAAAAGGATATGATCCAGAAATGATAAAGTATTACGATGATTTTTTGGCTGAAGGTGGTCAAACTGGATACGGATACACGCAAAGTTTAGATCAAATTAAAAAAGATGTAGATGCTATAGAGAATCCGACTAATTTTAAAAAATTTAGTAAATCTTTAAATAATATTATTGATTCTTTTAATAACGCTGCAGAAAATTCTACACGTTTATCTGCGTATATAATGGCTAAAAAAGACGGAATGACAAATCAAGAAGCTGCAGCATTAGCTAAAGATTTAACAATAAACTTTAATCAAAGCGGTACTCAACAAGGAATATCAGCATTATATTTATTTTTTAATGCCTCTGTTCAAGGTACTGTAAGGTTTGCAAAAGCAATAGGTATTTCTAATTTTCAAGACACAAAAATAGGTGAAGGCAACAAAATTTTAAATGCGTTGGGTATTAAAGATAAAAAACTAAATCCGGCTCAAAAATTAGCTACTGTATTGACTAGTTTTTCAGCAATGATAGCTTTTGCAAATATATCTTTTGGAGACGAAGATGAAGATGGAGTTCCTTATTATGATAAAGTTCCAGAATCTATAAAAAGAAGAAATATAGTGATAATGCGCCCAGGTACAGATGGTGAATATATAAAAATACCTCTCCCATATGGCTATAATATATTTCACAATATAGGTACGGGAGCTATGGACTCTGCAGTTGGTGATAAAACTGCAGGTGAATTTGCAACAAACCTATCCGTTTCGGCTTTAGAAGCGTTTTCTCCTGTAAGCCTTAGTGATGCAAAAGGCGTTGAAGGTGGTATAATTAATTCAACCCCTAGCGCACTTAGACCTATAGCGGAAGTTGTATTCAATCAAAACTATTTTGGACAACAAATAGCTAACGAAGGATTCCCCGGAACTACCACGCCCGATTCTCAACAAGGAAGATACACTACAAGTTCATTTAAAAAAATTTCCAGATTTCTTGCAGAAGTAGCAAATGAAAAAACAGGAGGAACAGTTTCTAGTTCAGGAGAAGTTGATATAAATCCTGATAAAATTGATTATTTGATGCAGCAATATTTAGGTGCGCTATACACTTTACCAAAATTAGCATCCGATTCTTTTGAGGAAGCTATAAGTGAAAAGCCTTATGAATTTAATATTAATAAATTTCCTATTGCCAGAAGATTTTATGGTCAGCAAAACAGATTTACGGATCAACAATCTTTTTATGATAGAGCTGTTTTTTTAAAAGGAGTTGATGATCAATTTAAATCTATAATAAAAGGTGACGAAGAATTTAAATTTGATAAAAAAACTTACGGACAAGCAAGAGCTCTGTTAAAACTTTCTAATGATATAAAAAAATCTTTAAGTAAATTTAGAAAAGTTAAAAAAACCCTAAGAGATCAAGAGCAAACGAAAAAAGTGTTCGAATCTATAAAAAAAATAGAGCAAGCTGAAGATAAGCTTTACGATAACTTTAATAAAACATTTTTAAAAATATTTAAAAGGTATTCTACTCCCAACGACCCTGTATCAGCAGATAATTAATCAAAATAATGGGTTAGTCTAGCGACTTGACCATATTCTTTATGATGAAGAAAGCCTTCAACAGCTTTAGGAGCGCCTGTATAGCCTTTTCTAGCGTGCCAACTGTCAGCTGAAGATGGACTACGCATATACTCCACAGTAACTCCTATAAAGTCTTTACCATCTCTCCACTTGTGTTTAACTTTGTGATGAATATGATGTAAGTACCAATACCTTCTGCTAGTTTTAGACCACATCTGTGGTTTTTCTTGAGCCATAAGTAGAGGAAGGTTGTCCATTTTTGCACCATCTCCATGCTCTAAGCCTATTAATGACTTTCCGTAAGTATAATATTTTCTGTGAGCTACACTAACGTCAAAAGTAACATCGTCTGCTAACCTGAACCAAGCCTGTAAAGTATGAGCTAAATGAAATCCAGATTGATAGTCATGATTACTCATGCTATGAATTACATCTACAGGAGCTACTTTTCTTAATATTTCAACACACCTTACATATAAACCTAATGCTAACTCATAATGCTCCCACCATTTACCATCAGTATCTTGATGCGTACCTTTTGTTGTAGTTCCGTAAACATTATCTATATGCAATACATCGTTTCCAATGCAGAAAAGAACCTTGTCTATATGAAACCCTTTTGACTTTTGTATTAGCCCTTCTACACCCTCTAAAACTCTCTGAATAGCAACCTTAGAGTTATACTTTTCTCCTGTTTCTTTTTTATTAGCATATTTTCCGATGTGTATGTCGGCAGGATTTATAATTAAAAGATGCGGTGACTTACCTGTCTGTCTTTTAATAGGTTCATACTTAGGAGAATACTCTGATATGAATGAGGTTACTTTATTAAAAATATCTCGTTGTTGCATGCCGAGATTGTTTTTTGTAACTACAGAGAATCTATAATCACCAGATGCGCTTTGCCAATGTTTTACACTAACTACATCTTTTTTCTTTATTCCTCTTTGCTTTAAATGAATTGTCAATGCAGTATTTTCATTGACATTTTCTACTGAAGAAGCACGACTTTCCTGAATTAAATCCTCTTCTTGGGGAGTCAACCTTAATCTTTTGCCGTATTCACCATTAGTTTTACGGTATTTTCTAGGCTTGTCAGATTTCATCTTGATAAGAAAGCTGTGTTTGTTTTAGTAATATAATAAAATTTGTAAGGGTGTGGTCTAATGTTTTAAAGTCTTGATCTGCAAGAGACTCGTATAATTCGTCAGAGTGGTGGTTGATTTCTTTCATCAATTGATTGATGTATTGAAAGTTAGCTTGTCTAAGACTATTATCATCCATTTTTCATAAGATAAGAAAAAATTTTAAATAAAAAAATAATAAATACTAATTTTTTTCGTATTCAAAGAATTTACCTAGGTTTATATTTATATAAAGCTCCTCTAATTGTGTTATTTCTTGAAGAGAATAGAAGCCATAATCATTTTTAATAAGTTTTTTTTCAGAACCATTGCTTGAAAATAAGTAAAAAGTATTTTCATCATTACAACTAGGAGCTATGCAGTAATCATAATAAGCTACAGAATCTCTATGAAACTCTGTTATAACTTGTTTTACATAATACATACTACTGTCAGTAAGCATCATTAAGTCGTCATATGAAATATTTGTGTCGTTTGTATATAGTTTTAATATGTGTCTTTTTTTATTTGATTCTCTCATAGTGGATTTAAATATAAGTTTAAGTTAATGTAATCTAAATAGTCGTCTACTGATATGGGTTTTATATTAATTAAAAGTGTTGTATGTGGTAAATCTTTCAAGAATTCTAATTCAAAAAAAACAACCTCATCAGGAGTAATGTTTACCATACCTCCGTATTTCATAATGTTATCAGATATAAAATCTAAATAATGTACGCTTTCTAAAAACTCAGCAATTTTTATTGCATCCTCAATACCAAATCTTCTTAAGTTTAATAAAAACTGATCTTCAAATTCAAAATTATTAACCTCTGTATACTTCTGTCTTAACTCCATGGTCTTGCAATTCTTTTAATCTATATTCTTGTAACGATGATACCTTACCCTTTGGTTTTTTTATTTCCGAAAACAAAACATCAGCACCTGGAGCTATAGCTAAGACATCTGGTATACCATTTTTATTTGTTTTAGTTAATTTGATGACGTAGTAACCTTGAAGTTCTAGTTCTTTAATTCTTTTAGATTGAATTTGTTGCTCCGTCATATTATAAAGATAGGAAATCTCTTTTAAAATGACGTAGAGTATAATCTTTTTTCTTAGACACTGATTTATATATATCTTCTTCTATACCTCCATGACTAAAAACCCAGTATATATTATTTGCTAACCGCTCTTTGGTGGTCATTCTATCTCTTGATTGCCAATAAGATGTGGCGCTAAAATCTATATTGTAATACACTAAAGTGTCAGCGTGACGTAGACTAATACCTTCCCTCCCGCTGACAATCTGTAGTGCTATATGTTTATCTGTATTATTAAATTCTTCAAGCTCTGTAGTAAGAGATTCTCCAAAAGTTTCCTTTAGAGCTTTGTATTCTGCTTTGAATTTATAGAATATACCAATTTTTTTGCCTTTAAAATGATTTTTAATGTACTCAGCTTTTGAATTATCTAATATCATTGAGTTACCACTTTCAAATTTTACAGTTCCAGAATACATTTGATGCAGTTTACTCATTAGTTTTACCCCAGTGTCAGCTAAAATAGTTTCATCTTTACCTTCTATTACTAAATCACGTTTTAATCTTGCGCAAAGTTTGTACGTACTATCCTTCAATTTAACTTTTAATACAGATTCGGTAGTTTTAACAGGAAATCCAGCTTGTTTTTGGGTGTAAGATATCATAAACGGACGCATGGCGGTCAAAATACTTGTTTTCCCTCCTGAATAATCCATAGAATTAAATCCATTAAGATATCTTTGCTTTATGTTTACATATTCTGAACAAAACTTGTAAAAATTACTATATTTATTAAATGGATTAGTTGGAATTCCATATACTTGATGATACATTTGGCTGAAAGATTCTGGGGTAGGTGTGCCTGATAGTAAAATTACATAAGGATTGTGTATCCTAATAAGATCTTTTACCTGTTTAGCTCGTTTACTTGGTTTAGGAAAGGCACCTAAACAATGTGTTTCATCACATATTATACCATCCCATTTGAGGTCAGGAATTTTATGTAGACTTTCGTAATTTATTACATATAAAGATATAGATGGGTTTAGTAATTTGTAATCATTTTCTATACTGCTTATAGCTTTCTTTTTCGTAATAAACAATACATTCTTAACACCTGGTAATTTATTTATTGCACTTAAAGAAGTTAAAGTTTTGCCAGTCCTGACTTCCATAGCTAAATAAACAAATTTATTTTTATGTAAACAGACGTACGCCTCTTGACTAATTCTAACTTGGTAATCCCTAAGAGTTATCATATTTTATCTTTAATCTTTTGATCACATCAGGATAATTTTTCATTGCATCCTTCTGATTTCTGTATACTACTTTGCCAATTATTTCTGCACTATAATGTTCTATGCCTTGCTTATCAACATAATAGTCTTTGCCTTGTGAGGATATTCCTCCTTTTCTTATAGCTATTCTAACATCATTGTAACCCATTGGCAAAATATACACTTGATAGTCATTCTCAATACACCATTTTAAATCAGAACTGAAATTCATCTTTTATTATGTCTGCTTTTTTCATAGTGTCATCCTTAAACATGATCCATCTATTTTGTTGATCTCGTCCTTCTTTTGGTGCATCACCTGTAGCAAATATTCCATAAGCTACGAGCCACTGATAAAACTTTCTTCTTGATATAGTCATTTTTGCTTTTGGTGCAAAATCCGGATTGTCCTGAATAAAGTCAATATACAAATCGTATTTATATAACTTTTGATTTAATAATAGTTTTTCTGACGGAGTTTCATCCAACAAACCACACCATTCTATAAACTCATGACATGTTTCAGCGGATAATTTTCTAATTTTTAAGTTTACAAATTCACTAACAATTAGTCCGTTTTTTAAATATAATTGTAAATTTTTAATCATATAATTATCAAAAGCACACCACTCATCTTCGTTCCAATCGCCAAAAAATAAACGCCCAAACTCCATAAGAGGCGTGTAGCCTGTGGTATAGTGTTGTTTAAATTCTAGTTCCCATTTTCTTCTTTCAAAACTAGCGCCTTTACCTTTTATTGCGTAGTTAGTTGTAAGTATTAATTTAGGAGACTTACTGAAAGGAATTTTTATTGCATCTTTATTTTTTTTCTCTAATGTAATACCTTCGGTAACTACACTAAATAGTCGTTCAAACTCAAAATGCTTCTTTACATCGTCAAAACATAATATTTGAGTATCAGCTGAAACTAATTGATATGCAAAAGATTTTTCAAAAGCAAAAGCTTTTCCATCTATAATAACTAATTTTTTCATTTGTCCCAAAGCATTGACTAGCAAAGATTTACCTGTACCACCATTTGGACTATCTGATATGACTTCATCATTTAAAATAACCGCAGGAGAATAAGATAAATTTTTATATCCATGCAATAAATAACCTATGGAGCTTTCCATAGACATAATTCTTTGTTCTTCGTTGTTGCAAACATTAGAAACAAAACTTATAAAATCACATTTAAGGTTTTTACATTCTTTATATGGTCTTGCAATAACGTGGTCTTTCCAAACAAAACCTTGCAAGTCTAAATAATCTATAATAGTGGTGGAGTCTTTTGTAATTTGTATAGCACAGTTTTCAAAATACAAATAAGCAGAATCTTTGGTATCTCCAATAAAATATACATCAACACTTTTTAGTAATGATAAAAAATCTTCTCTAAAAAATCTAGTCTTGTCTGCAAAGTAATTATAAATAGATTTATCTTCTACTTCATCTAAATAATTTAAAACAAAATCTTTAATTTCATCTTCACTTGTATGATCAATGAGGTTATTTACAACTTTCACAAATACATAGTTTTTGCTACCCTCTGGCGCAAATTTATAGAAACCATTTTTTTGTAAAAACTCTCTAAATAAATAATGCACTATGTTTATAACACCTTTTTCACTTTTTGTCCAAAATATTTTACTCAGTTGTTCCTCTTCGAAGTCTTTAATAATTGTGTCTACTACATCGCTTTCAACGTTAGACTCCTTGAGTTGAAAACGGATTTCTTTTTTTGGTATACCACTTTTAAGTTTATTTTTAATTTCTCTGACTTGGTTTTCATCTTCATAATATTTTGTACCAAAATTAGCAGTATTAGAGTATGCAGAGTTTATCGTTGTATTTATTTCTCTTGTGTCAAAATCTTTAGTAGCAAAATCTTTCATAATATATTCTGCTAAATTTTTATTTATTCCGTAGTCGTTAAATGCAGAGGCCAATATATATACGTTATGGTTTCTCTCTCCATCGACCAATCCATATTTTTTCTGCCACCACTTCATTAAAATTTCTACAATTTTATTTTCATTTGTGATAGGTATAGTTGGTTTAGAAGTATACTTGCTTTTTTCTACAAACTCTTCTATGTAAGTTTCAGTCCATAGTTCTGAACTCTCGTTAACATATATGAACGGATCGTATGATTCATAACAAACACGACTAATATTTTTACTAGTAACATCAAAATATTCACACTCAAAATGTTTTTCTAATGCTTTAAAATACAAGACATGGTTTTCAGGATTAGGTGTAACTTTAATTAAAGCCTTTAATCCTTTGCCTGATGGAGATACGAACACAGAGTAAACAAACTTGTCCTCTGATAATTTCTCTTTGTATTGATATAAGGCTTTTTTTGTTTTAAAGCCGTCAAAGTCTAAACAAATAATACCGCTATATTCGACCAGGGAATCATCACTTCTTTGATGAAACTTTCCAGAAAAACAAATAGCTGGTAGTTGTTGTTTTAATATGTTGCGTGCAGTTTTATCTTTTTCTTTAGCTATCTTGAGAACTAAATCTTTTGATTTACCCTCTTCTATTCGTTGTAGAATAAAGGAAAGAGGTCTATAAAAAGGAGTAGAAGTGTCCTTTATAGTACGAAATATTGTTATTGTAGTATTATTCAATTCAATTGATTTAATAAAAGGGGTAAAAGTTAGTGTAACTTTAAGTGATGCATCACAGTTTCCTATTTCTTTCGCCCCCTATTAATTAATAAAAATAAAAAAGGCTCTATGTGAGTTCTAAATTAATGTCTTCGTTACATAGATTTAAGTCTGCTACTCTCAGACACCCTGTTTAATTAAAAGTCTAAGCCCAAGTCATCATTAGAAGAGTTGTTTCCTTCTTGTTTTTTTTCGTATGGCTCTTGCATTTTACAAGATAAATACTTCATTCCAGATTTACTTGTGGTTAGCCATGCTGAAACTTGAAACTCGACACCATTTAGATCTTTACCATTACCATTGTAATGTGGTTGTTTGTTTTCCTCGGTTCTATTCTCGTTTTTAAACAAAGAAAAAGACCCATTTTTTACTTCATACTTTTCACTCATTGTATTTGATTTTAATATTATGTTCCAAATCGGTTAATATAGTAAGCATTAATTCATCTTTTGCTTCCTGATTAGGACAAATAGTTGGAACTCCTACCCATCTTATGTTTCTGTCTGTCGTGTTTTCTGGTAAAAAAAGTTTTGAACTTTCTTTTGCCGTTTTATAAAGTTTCTTCAGCATAATATTCTTTTAAAGATTCAGTTGGAGAGTCTCCAAAAAATTTATTATATTCATCTATAGCTCTAAAAACTTTGTCTTTACCTCTGTCAAGAAATGTTTGACTACAATCCCATTTTTTTAACTTGTGTGTTTTTTTATCGATAACTAAAAAAACCATAGGAACTCCAAATATTTTCTCATATAACCACGCTTGGCTATCGTAGTTATAATCATTAGCTGAATATTTGAATCTATCCATAGAATTAGTTGTTTTAAGGTCATAAACAAAAGAATCAGAAACAATATCAGCCTTTCCTTTCCATTTTAACCCTCCTATCTCAACTATTCCTGGTTGTTCAAAAACATTCCCGTCCTCATATATATCACAACTAAACGAAAAGTTATTTTTCATTCTACTTATCATTGTGTCAACGTTTGATTTTTCTGATTGCAACATTAGTACATCAAATTCTGAATTATCTATTGCTTCAGTATAAACTTTAGTTCTTCTTGTTGAGCATTCAACTGATTTAAATTCTTTAGAATTAGACTTTTGTGGCTCTAACATCATTGTATGAAAGTATCTACCCATTACAAAATTTTGATTATTGTCCTTTGGTTTTCTAAAAGATTCAGGGTCATTTAAAAGGGAGCCGATATCAGAATTACTTAAATAATTCTGCCCGAAAGAGCCGTAGTAGTGTACGTCATCTCTCAGTTTTTCTATGGACTTATCCATTGACAGTATGTTCTTTTTTAATTTTATTTAGTTCCTTCTCTAATTGAGTTAAAACTAAAGCCGAAGGATCGTGCTTGCTTTTTACATTTTTAATAACAACATCAATAGGAGTATCAATTAACTCTTTGTATTGTTTAATTGTGTTCTTCCATTTTGTTCCGTTTTTTGTATAAGACTCTTTCTTTACTGGAGATTTAAACACAACCCCATCTAAGGTTTTAAGGGCTTCTACGTCCTCTCCAATCCACAATGATAATCCTAGTCCATGTAGTGCAATTGCTTTAGTCATTGCTCTTTGTATAGTCACATAAACTGCAAAAGAATGAATTTTATCAAGCGCAATAGAGTTATTGTTAAAATCTGAAACAACTCCTGTTTCTGTCTCTACTTGCCCATCAATCTCAATACTCACTTCAACCCATGCAGTACGCCCATCATCAAAGTAATTGTAAATTTTACCTGTCTGCGAACATTCTCTGTGGTGGATTGTTTTGACTGCATTAGGATAATGAGATTTTACAATGTGCCATGCTACTGCCCAAGGCAGATAATCGAACTTTCCTTTTTTCTTGATGTCTTTAGACACATCAATCTTACTCAGTGTATCAAACACCGAGTTTTTTTTAATACTTCCCATAGTAATTAATTTAAGTTAATAATTCTTGTTTAATCTTGTTTGCATCAACATACTTTTGTATTAAAGTTGTTCTCATTTCTTTCAATGCAATGAAATGTTTCATATTGTTTCTAATATTTATTTCGTTTTGAATCTTAGTCTGTATTTTATCCAGAGAATCTTGATAATTGTCGGTCATTACTTGATATGCACCATATTTCGCACCATATGACATGAATGCCTCGTATTGTTCAGCAGTAATTTCTTCATAATGGTCTCCTCTTTTTTTTGTGTTTAGAATTGTAATTTTACTTAGTACTTTTTTAATCTTTATACCTTTATAAATATATGACTCTACTTCATTAGATGTTCCAACCCTAACAGAGTCGTACATGTTTTTTATTTCAAACCATATATTTTCTAAATTCATATTGATTTTATTAAATTACTCCACTCTTTATCTTTAGAGATAAGTTTTTCTATTTTAAATTTACCTCTTGATATCTGTGAGGTATCTGTTTCGTATCCTAAATCATGGCAGAAATTCTGTATTGTTGTTGCCCTCATGTTATTTTGATTGCATAAATAAAATAAAAGGTCTCTAGCTTCTACATGGTCTCTGTTTTTTGACTTTTCTAAAAAGACATTTTTAGATATTCCCATTATCTCCTCTACCTGTACTAAAATTTGATTAAATTGTTTTTTTCTCATAAATAAATTATTAAACTGCAACAAATTTACAATAATTATAAACCTTGTGCAAATTTTTTAGTTGATTAAATCTATTGATATAATAGTTCCTACAATATTTTTTGTTATTTCTTCTTTGGTGTTGGCTAACACAATTATTGATTCAACTTCTGATTCACTAGCAGTTTGAGTTAGCAAATTAGTTTGCAAAGAATAATTATGTGATGTCAAATTCCAAGTTTTCTCCAAAGGAATAAAACGCACCTTGTATTCATGTAACTTCATTGATTAAGTTTTAATTGAGTATCAAATTTTTTTAGAATCTGATAAATTGGCTTTTGATTGGTCGTTTGTTCGCTATAAATTGCAAGTGCAATTTGCGTAATTACTGCTTCATTTCGGTCGAGGGTAATGTTGATTTTACTCATAGTTAGTTAGTTAGATTAAAATATCATTACCCATAATATACGACATATTATTGGTTATTGTGGTTGTCGTTTATAATTTCCTCTATTGCTTGTGCTAAATCATCTGCATCTATGGTAGAGTCTTGATAACAAAGTAGATGGTATCGTATTTCCTTTATCATTTTTTTTAGTTTATTTTCCATTATAAGTGTCCCCCAGTTTTTAAATCTTTACAATCATATCTCCATTCAGAATCAGACTCTGCATCCTCCATTCCTTCAATGTCGTACAATCCTGTTCCAAAAACAAATTCAGATTCATTAATTTTATGGTCAATTTTATCTACCCATTGATCTTCGTTGTCATGTATGTAGTCAAAAATTTCATCTTCGCTGATGTAATTTGGAATGTTAATTTCTATCTCAGCAAATTTGTGATAAACGCTTCTTTGCTGAATTGTTACTACCATTGTTTCATCTTCGTTAGGAATGTTAACTACCTTGTCGCCAAATGATTGTTTCATAATTTTGTTAAATTCTTCTCTTTTCATAGTTTTATTTATTTTTTGTTATTGTATTCTGTTTGTAATGCTTTTACATGATTCCAAGTTTGTGCTTCAAAAAACCCTCTTACTTCTTCCATTATTTCTTGCCCATAGTTTTTGAAAGTATCGTGCAGAATTTTATCATAATCCTCAAAACTTAAATAATTAATACCTAATTGTTCAGCGATACTCTCAATATCTTCTGTTGACCATATCATTTCGCTACCTCGATAATCTGAATATTGATAAGTAGTTTTAATTTCGTTATTTCTTTTCATATTTTTATTTATTTTTTGTTTGTTAGTAAATTTCTCTGTTGTGATATTGCAATTTTGTAATAAGTTATAGTTCATCTTCTTCATTATCTTGTTCTATGGCATCTAGAATATTGTTAAAAACTTTAGGATATACTCTATATAATACATCTACTATTTCTTTGTCGCTAATTTTCATATTTATTTATTTTTATAATCGTTCTATTTCGTTTTGTAAATCATCTATCAAACCTAAAATATATTTTATATGAGGTATATGATAAAGTTTATTACTATTCTTATCATTGATTTTTTCCATTATTAAAGAATAAACATTATCTAATAATTTTATTGCTTTTTTATTATCTTTCATATTATATAGTTTTAAGTAAGTGTTTCAAAGTCGACCTCTTCTCTTTTGCTAAAATCACAATTGTTAAATGAGATTCTGCACATATTAAAAGTTATGTCAGCAATAAAATAACCACACACTTTATAGGTTAATCCATCACTATGGTCTTTATAGTAATAGTTATAATCTTTTTCGATAATTAATTCTTTTGTGTTCTGTATCATATTATATTTTATTTAATTGTTTTAATGCTTTTTTTACTCTTTTATTCATATTAGCTGAATACTCTAGCTTGATATAAGCATTTGATAATTGGTCTAATTGTTCTAAAACTTCCTTGATTTCTTCAAGTGCTTGACTAGATTTTACTTTTAATGTATTTAACATTACTTTTTGCATTGGGTTTTCCATATTATATAGTTTTAATTATTTCCATTTCTGCCTCAGAACAACAATGACCACTACTTAATATGTAGTTTTCATATTCATCGTGTTCTATGATTTTTACAATAGTATCTTCCACATAACCTACATGCTCATGAAAGTTGTCTATTATTTTAACCTCTGTGCCTATCTTAATCATAGAAGTATTTTCTAATTCTATTCTTTTAATTGTTTTATTGTGTTGATTAATAAATTCTACTACTACACTATGAACTATCTTTATATCGCAAGTCCACATCGCATCCATAATAGCATCCCATTCAAAAGTATTGTCTCCAGTGCAGAAACATTTTTTGACCACTGGTATTAGCCAATCCCAAGATACTTTGTAGGATAGTTCGTGTTCTTCATACCAAGTTCCACTATTATGTTCTTTGTAGTAATAGTTTATTATCGCACTTGGTTTGAATACCTCTGTTGGTAAACCCATAAATTCTGCTATAAGTTTATTATCTTTCATATTATTTGTTGTTTAGTTGTTTATTTAAGTTATTGTTCAATTTCTGTGTCAATGAAACATTTGATCTGAAAACTCCAGACTTCTGGGTGTATACCTTTTTCTGATAAATATTCTAAACATATTTCAGCCAACATCTCGGTATCTCTATTGTTAAATTCGTGTAATTCTATAATTTTTGTTTC
>TARA_R110001592_G_scaffold258236_4_pt1 | contig 19831 bp, 16 predicted proteins | sample TARA_R110001592 | Tara Oceans TARA_R110001592 (sample SAMEA4398387) | marine metagenome | biome: Polar Biome; feature: [SRF] surface water layer (ENVO:00010504); material: water (ENVO:00002006), including particulate matter (ENVO:01000060) such as... | depth 5 m | reverse complement strand
GTGGCAGATGCTGCCGATAACTGCCCAACTGTTGCTAACCCAGGTCAATTAGATCAAGACCAAGATGGTCAGGGTAATGTTTGTGATACCGACGATGACGGTGACACGGTAAACGATTCAACAGATAACTGCCCTCTGGTTTCTAATGCAGGTCAAGAAGATCAGGACCAAGATGGTAAGGGTGATGTCTGTGATAGTGATCGTGATGGCGATGGTCTAAGCAATGCTGATGAAACTGCGCTTGGTACTAATCCTGATTCAACCGATTCGGATGAAGATGGCACTAATGACGGCGCGGATAACTGCCCTGCGACATTAAACTCAGACCAAGAAAATACCGATGGTGATGCCAAAGGCAATGCCTGTGATGCGGATGATGATAACGATGGTGTTCTAGACGGTGATGATGCTTTCCCAACGAATGCTAGCGAATCTGAAGATACCGATGAAGATGGCTTCGGCGATAATTCAGACAATTGCCCCGTCACCGCGAATGAGGATCAAGCGGATACCGATGAGGATGGTGTTGGTGATGTCTGTGATGATCTGCCTGAGTTAGCCAAGTTCTATTTGAATGAGCGCATTGTTGATACTGAAACTGAAACGGATAACTCAGGTGTCGACGGTGGTGTATGTCCTTTCGATGTTGGTGATGAAATGACCCGCGTGTCGCTATGGTTGCAGGATGGCGCCGCGATCAACGTCAGTTTCGGTGATGAAGGTCTGAATGACGGTGGTTCTGAAGTCAGCATTGATACGGCGGGTAACATAACCGGCACTCTCACCGAGAGTTATGGTGATGATATGGGCTCAATGGATTTGACCATTATGGTGGATGGCCAAGTTGATTCAAGTACAGGCCTTATCACCGTCACGGTTGATGAAGAATTTACTTTCATAGACTCAAGTAATGCCCAAGTGGCCAGCTGTGTCTATAGCAGTACAGAAACCTTCACCCCGATGGCTCAAGAACAAGCTAGTGATATCTTTGATGGACAGAGCGGTACGAATGTTGGCTTCGTTTGGATGGATGCGCATGAAGATGATCGCCCAGACGCCTCAGCGGATGCTTCATCTAGTACCGGAATGACTGCAGCAAATTTCGAATTCAGCTATGGCATCATTGATGATACCGATGAAACGGAATTTGTTTACGACTTTAGCGCTAGTACAACCGATAAGTGGGTGATGAATAGTAATGTTGAATCAAGCTTTATGCTCGGCGCAACAGGTTGGGTCAGCGTCGATGATCAGAAAATAGTGGACGGTACGCCTGGTGCAACCGTGAACTTGGTGGCTAAAGATGCGGGCAATAATATCTTGGCCAACTGGTTGATTACCCCGTTCTCAGCCAACGTCACTAGTGAGCCGATGATGGGATTAGTGCCAACACAGTGGAGCGAGGAAGGCCTGACTGCGCCAGATGAAGTCTTTGCCGGTAGTAGTGTGTTAGCACTGGGTATCCATGCGGTCTCTCAGTTGGATGTCTATGAGATACGTTGCCCTGAAGATGTTCCTTCAACATCGACTCTGGATTGTCAGAATGCCATGCTTAAATCAGATGGTGCGGGTGGCGTCACGTATGCTCAGGGTCTGGGCGAAATCGTGTTTGCACCGGGTTCAACAATGACAGATCAATGGCAAGGTGTACCCGCAGGTTATATGGAAGAAGGTCAGGTCTTTGCTTATTTGACCGGTACGGATACCTCTGGTGCAGAAACAAGCACAGGGGTAGCCAGTTTCTATCGATCAGATTGGGAAACGGGTGGCCTGGTTGATCTGGGAGTCATTTCAACCTGGACCATTGTGGATCCTAACAATAACGATACTGACTTATTAATTCAGTTTACGCTGCCAGAATTAGTGAGCGAACAGTTCGATGAGGGTGACAAGCCAGACGCGATGATTGTCGCCATGCTCGAAGATAGCTCAGACAGCCAGCTATATGTTCGTGGTGGTCATTATCGTGCAGCGGGTCGCAACTTCTACGAAAGCGGCTTGAATAGCCAAGCTATCGAAGAAGTGAAAGGTAACTTCAGTTATGTCGGTGGTACCGGTGGTGATACCGATACCGATACCGATAGTGATGGCGTAAATGATGATACTGATAACTGCCCAACAATTGCCAATGGTGCGAATGAAGATAATCAATCAGATATTGACGTTGACGGATTTGGCGATGCCTGTGATCCAGATATCGATGGTGACGGCACAGCTAATGAGTCAGACCCTTGTCCGCTAGATCAATTTGATCAATGCACAACAACTGCATCTGATTCCGATCAGGATGGCGTCAATGATGATCTAGATCCCTTCCCATATAATGGCAGTGAAACAGCTGATTCAGATGAAGATGGTTTAGGTGATAATCAAGATGACTTCCCGAATTTGGCCTCAGAACAGTTTGACACAGATGGTGACGGTGTCGGAGATAATGCAGATTTATGTCCGATAGTGGCTTCTGCTTCACAAGGTGTAAATCACAGCGATACGGATTTAGATGGTATTGGTGATGAATGTGATATAGATGTTGCTAGTCTTGCAGGTCTTTGGTTACTGAGCGGTGATCCTGATGATAGCAATCAAATATCCGATGACTTTGGTGAAAACTGTGTGACCGACGATGACACTGGTGTTTTCTATGCGAAAGCACAGATCAAACAAGTAGGTACGCAAGTTTGGTTACATGTTGCAGAAGATACTTTTGTGGGTACAATTGTCGCAAATGGAGACTTCACTTTAAAGTCATTCTATGACGATTCACTGACTGAAATTTCAGGAAATTACGATGGTGCAAGCTTTACCGGTTTTAGCTATACAGAATCTGAAACAGTGACCAGTGGTGCTACATGTACTGGTGCCGGCGTACTTGCTATGCAAATGGGTACTGAAGTTTCTGAAGAAACTGTCTTGGTGTCTGGTGTATCTTGGTTTGAATCAGATCGTCGAAACGATTCTGATGGGGCCGGCAGTTTTGAGTTCTTCTCAGGTACGATTATGGATGGCGCTTTGGAGACCATGAGCTTCTATCGTGCTGAAACAGATGCATGGGAGACTGAAACAGGTACTGAATCAGAGAGCTACCTGACAGAAAGTGGTATTCAGTCTGCCGATGATATCTTCACTATTGATGGTTATGTTGATGATACAAACGGTGAAACAGCAATTATCAAACCCACGAGTAGCGGTCTTGCGGTAGACTTTGAAATCTCTCATATTGATTTCATGGAAATGGATCTGGATGGGCTACCGATGTTGACCTTCCTTGATCAGGGCTATTCGCAAGCGATCTTAGAGACAAGCGCATTCTCAATGAATGCTAAAGCTTATGTGGCGACCATTACAGAGCAAGTTACTGCCTATTCTTTCTGGTGTGATGAAGACTGGGATGATGATTGGTTCAATACTGATCAAAGTATGACTTGTAATAATATAGTACCTATCGGTTATGAGGAAGATGGTACTAATGGGGATGGCACAACAGATTATGATCCTTTGCCAGCGACAAGCTTTGACCAAGTCATTTCGACAGCGGCTGAAATAAGCGCCATGTCGAATGATACGCGCTCACGTGCTCTATGGTCTGGAAAAGCAATGGACTTCCAAATCCAGGCTTATTTGCAGACTGATGATGGAACGGCCACAGGCGCTAATCCGACGGTAATTTATATGAAAGATTTCTGGAATGGTAATCAGTTTAAAGTAGGCGAGGGAGAGTTCTCTGCCCTGACTGTAGGTTCCACAGATATCATTACTTGGTCGGTGCCTGAGTCTGTCAGGCAGCTCGGTGAAGGTGATCGAGAAGGCGGAAACAATTTCATCTTTGTTGATCGTGATACCATTGATGGCATTGAGCAAGATATATTGCGTCGTGGTGAAGTCAGGTTACAAGACCAGGTTGAGCATGAATTATTGTTTAATGCTGCAGCGAAAGCTCAAATCTTGGCGGTGTTTGAGTTAATGACAGTTGACCCTTTAGCGTACTCAGCTGAAGTTCTCAATAACACATCTTTATTTAATGTCTGGGAGAACGATGAAGGTTGTTCACCTCTTTGGGTGATTGAAGAAATCAGTTTTGTTGATGGAGATTATTCTTTTACACCGTGCAACCAAAGTGTGGCGGAGGAAGGAACCTATAGCGTATTGGATTCAGGTGTCCTATCTCTTTCTGTAGGAGATTATATTAAGAGAGTCTTCTATGATGAAAATATAGAGGGTTATAGCGTATGTTGGGAAAGTACTGAAGAGGCTGCATTAGCTTGTGACACAGCAACGGGAGGTTATCAATTTTTAACTCTGCAAGCAGCAGAAGCTTTTCAGGCGGCACAAAACACTCAGTAATAAAGTATCGAGCCATAAAAACCAGATCAATAATCTGGTTTTTATGGCATTAAGAAAAGAGTTAGAATTAAAACGCAATATTCAAACGGACTAAGCCTGGAATACTAAATAAATCATTATCACCGAATACAAAGGGAACGATGTCCAGGTTTATTCGGTCGTTATACAGCCAGCGTGTACCTAAGGCGATGGTATTATCGGTATTATCTGCCGTGGTGATCAAGGCTTCAGCACCGACTGAAAATAGACCGGCTTCTGTTTCGATAATGCCCACGTAAGCACCTAGATCTAGCTCGAGAAAGGTATCATCATCATTTTGAGTACCCTTATCTATGTCGGCATAAACTAATTTTGGAGACACGGTAAATAATCCCGCATCGGCTTTGATGGTGGCGGCGATACCTAATGTCAGGCTGGTCTGCTTATAATCATTAGCATTATTATCTGCATCAATATCAAGGTAACCAAGCCCTGCTAATAGTGACCATTGAATCGGTGTTTGTTCAGTTCCATCAGCATTCTGCCGAGGTAAACTCCACTTCAAAAGAGCTTCATTTTCGTCGTAGCCATTTAAACCGCTATTGAGTATTAGCTCTCCATTTGACAAACCTAAACGGATTGCACCTCCTGTTCTTCTATCGTCATCTGAGTACAACTCACCTGAACCAGTATAGAGCTCAACAGAAGCCTTACCAGACGGAGCAACGGTACCGTGTTCCAGAAAGAAACCCCGGCTTGGTTCTTGATAGGCTTTTTTCAGCGGGGCTTGTTCTGCAAGAAGCTGGGTTGAGAGTATGCTAAGAGAAGCAACAGACAATGAAAGTAATGTTTTCTGCATAAAAGATGGGGCGTGAGCCATAAATTTTCCTTATTTATTAATAAACTTCAGTCCGATACCTGCCGGTTCCATTCGGACTATTTCTAACTTTAAAATAGGGCCTTCTATTTCCATGCCTTGTACTTGTCCTTCGACAATGGTACCAATCGGAGGAACATCGATATTTTCTGTAAGCAGAAAAATACCACCATCAGATATGTCTCGTGTTTGTACGACAACTTCCCCAATACTTGGGTGACAGACTTTAACCTGAACCTTCATTGGGGTGCGGTGGTCATGACGATGATCTTGATCAGGTGAGTTATTGTCGTTTGAATTCATACTTGATACATCAAATTTTGGCGCGATAGACATTAATACACATGGCGCGTGAATAGAAAGGTTATTCCGCCTAGTTTATTGGCAAATACAAGTCTTGTCAGCTTATTAAGCAAAGAAAATCGTGGAAAAGACTTTTTCCGCATTAAAATTTAGTAGGAAATCTTCCTTAGAGAACGCTTTGATTTCTTTAGAACCTGGGCTCGATTAATTGATTACAATATAGACAAATTAAGTGAATGACGTAGAATGTCGCGGCTTTTGCAGGCCTTTTGGGAAACACACTCATCGTGCCTGAATTAACTTTATTTTTGACTTTTGTAAAATGGGACCTCGTGAATGAAAGCACACAGCGTTGAGAAAATTGGCGGCACGTCAATGAACAATTATGCGGCTATTCGTGACAACATTATCAAGCGACCGCGCCGAAAAGATACCATTTATCAACGCATATTTGTGGTGTCTGCTTACGGGGGGATTACCGATGCTTTATTAGAGCATAAAAAAACCAGCGAACCCGGTATCTATGCGCTGTTTGCAAATAGCCTTGGTAACGATAGTTGGCAAGCAAAATTACACGCGTTAAAAACGGATTTGCACAGGATTAATGAACGCTTGTTTGGCGAAGATGAAAGTCTCACTGAAGCAAATATATTTATTGGTGAGCGTTTAGATGATGCAGAGCAGTGTCTTTTAGACCTTCAACGTTTATGTCAGCACGGCCATTTTGAGTTGAGTGTACATTTGGCAACTGTTCGAGAAATGCTCGCCAGTATTGGCGAAGCGCACAGTGCGTGGAACACGGCCAAGCTATTACAGAGAGATGGCTTTAATGCCTGTTTTGTAGACTTAACGGCATGGCGTTCGGATAAGCAGACCTCTTTGGATGAACGTATTCTCGATGCATTTCAAGAGTTGGATCCAAGCGAGCAAATACCCATTGCCACAGGTTATGCACATAGTGATGAAGGTTTAATGTCGACATTTGACCGTGGTTACAGTGAAATGACCTTTAGTCGAGTTGCGGTTCTGACGAAAGCGACCGAGGCCGTTATTCATAAAGAATTCCATTTAAGTACGGCTGATCCGCGTTTAGTGGGTGAGGCAAACGCGATTGCAATCGGTCGGACCAATTATGATGTGGCAGACCAACTAGCCAACCTGGGAATGGAAGCGATACACCCGAAGGCAGCAAAAGGTTTACGGTGTAATAATATTACCTTGAGTGTTCGAAATACTTTCGAACCAGATCACCCGGGTACTTTAATTACCGGTGATTACGTGAGTGATTCACCAAGAGTTGAAATTATCGCTGGCTGTAAAGGTATTTATGCTTTGGAAGTGTTTGATCAGGGCATGACCGCAAATGTTGATTTTTATGATCAGCAACTTATTTCTTTGATTCGACGCTTTAAAGGCCGAGTGGTCTCCAAGGACTTAAATGCCAATACCATTACCCATTACCTTTCTACCAATCTGAAAACAATCAAACGTCTTGTGAATGAAATTAACGCGAAGTTTCCTGAAGCTGAAATTAATCAATCTAAAGTAGCGATTGTGTCGGCGATTGGAAGCAATATGAAAGTACCGGGGATTCTGGCCCAAACCGTAGGTGCTTTGGCAGAACAAAACATCAGTGTGCTGGCGATGCACCAGACCATGCGTCAAGTGGATATGCAGTTTGTGATTAATGAAGATGACTATGAGTTAGCGGTTAAAAGCCTGCACCGATGTTTAGTCGAAATTCATAAGCATGGTCGTGCTGTGACCTGGGTGCACGAATAATAAACTAATCATGCCCTCCCCTGCCAAAGGGAGGGCTAGGAGGGGGTGAATTATAGGCTTCAGTAAGTGTCGTTTGTGTCTCAAATAACAAGAGTTTAATTACATATAGCATCTAATAAGGAAAGTATATGAATACCGGTCATAGTTTTTCGGCAGCCACTCGAGTGCTGTTTATATTCGCTGCTATTGTGATTGTGGTGGCCGGCATTCGTGCTGCGGAATCCATCATGGTAACCTTTTTACTGTCAGGTTTCTTTGCCATTATTTGCGCACCGCCATTTCTATTAATGCAGCGTAAAGGTTTGCCTGCCTGGCTTTCTCTCATTTTCGTTGTGCTATTCATTAGTTTATTCCAGTTAATTTTACTGTCTATTATTACCACATCGCTGAATGAATTTTCTAAAGACTTACCTATTTATCAAGAGCGCTTAAGAGCTTTATTAGGTGGTGTCGTAGGGCAGCTCAATGCATGGGGTGTTGCGATACCTCGAGACAAATTAATACAATATTTTGATCCTTCAACCCTCTTCAAGCTGGCGATTGATACTTTGGGAAACTTGGGTGGTGTGTTATCTAATTCCTTCCTGATAATTCTAACGGTTATTTTTATGCTATTTGAAGGCGTATCTTTGCCTGCGAAGCTTAACAAGGCCTTTGGTGAAAAGAGTGATCATATGCAGCATATCGAACGTTTTCTTGGAAATATGAAACAGTACATGAGCATTAAAGTACTCATTAGTTTAGCTACAGGTTTATTAATATATATTTGGTTATGGATATTAGGTGTTGAATATCCGGTATTGTGGGCATTAATCGCCTTCCTATTTAACTTTATTCCTAACATTGGTTCCATCATTGCGGCTGTTCCAGCCATGCTTCTTGCACTCGTGCAACTTGGCCCGTTTTATATGTTATTTACTGGCTTAGGCTATTTAGCGGCTAACTTAATCATGGGGAATGTTATCGAGCCACGTTATATGGGGCGTGGTCTGGGTTTATCGACGCTTGTTGTGTTTTTATCTTTGGTGTTTTGGGGGTGGGCCTTAGGTCCAGTGGGTATGCTCTTGTCAGTGCCTTTAACCATGCTGCTCAAGATTGCTTTTGAAAGCAGTGAAGATACTCATTGGCTTGCCGTATTAATGGGCCCGGATGTCGAGCCAAAAAATAAATAGACCGCTTAACTTTGGTCGTCTTTTAGAAAGGCTCTTCTTGAATTATGGTTTCATCTACGATGCCTTTTTGAAGATTCAATATGGCTTTTTCTCTATCCTTACTATAAATTTCGGCTTTATCAATTTTTTCGCCATATACCTCAAGCCATGTGCGTGACCCGGGTAGCATATGTGCCAAGTCATACATGCCTGACCTAAGGGCATCCAAGAAGGTCTGGTGGCCACGTTCCTGTTCTATAATTATTTGTTGAAGTTTCAGGTTACTACTATTCGCCACTTTTTCTTTAAGTAGTACAAATTCATTTTTTGATGATTTTGTGATTTTCCGTAGTTCTTCGATAGTGTTTTCTAATTCGATTACTTTTGCTTGAAGTGCTATGACTGCTTCACTATCACCAAGCGTTTCATCTACAGCAAAAAGTGACACTACAAAGAAAGTGGAGGTCACTGAAACCGCGACAATTAGGAACAAAGCGATACTGATCAGTATAATTTTATTACTTCCGACTTTATCTTCTAAAGCGGTAATCCGTTGCTCTTCAGTAAGCGGTTCATGTTCAACATTGTCTTCTTTCGTAGCCATGTTAGATCCAAGTTAATTCATAATATTACATATAATTTCAGTCTAGTATAAAAAATAAGCAATGATAGCGGTACAATTATAAAAAACTGTAAAATCTGTATAAGTTTTTACTTTGTTTATCAGGGCTTAGCCTGATTTATTCAATTAACTTGTGAGCTTATGGTATTTGGCCATTAACTGATCTTCAGTTTCGATATGTTCTGGATTAAGTGGTATGCAGTCGACTGGGCAAACGTCAACGCATTGAGGTGTATCATAATGACCGATGCACTCCGTACATTTGCTTGGATCAATAATATAAATTTCTTCTCCAGGAGAAATAGCTTCATTTGGGCACTCAGGCTCACAAACATCACAATTAATACATTCATCAGTAATCATTAATGCCATAAAAATACCTCGTAAATGGCTGTTATTGCTGTTCGTTTGCTAAATGAATTTGTTTTAGCGCTGCAACAATATTGGGATGGACGAAAGCAGATACGTCGCCCCCTAAATAAGAAATTTCTCGAATCAAGGTCGATGAAAGATAAGACAAATGGGTTTCAGGTGTCAGAAACATCGTTTCAGCCTGTGGCGCTAATTGTCTGTTCATATCGGCAAGCTGAAATTCATACTCAAAATCTGCTACGGCACGAACACCTCTCAATATAACATTCGCATGATGCTTATTGATAAAGTCTGCAAGTAGAACATCAAAGCCAATCACCTCAACATTAGGAATGTGTGCAAGCACTTGCTTGGCCAGCTCAACACGAGAATTTAAGTCGAGTAAGGGTTTCTTTTTGGGGCTCGCAGCAACGGCAAGAATGAGCTTATCGAAAATTTTTGCAGCACGTTCGACAATATTTGTATGACCATTGGTGATCGGATCAAATGTGCCAGGATAAATAACAATATTCATCTTGCGGATAGTCCTGCATAAAATAGTTTGAATATGGCTGGCACTTAGCCTGCCAAGAGGGCTCGAATATTAACCAAATTTTGGGCGGGTGGCTAGTTGCGATGCTAGCTTGTTGGTTTGAGAGTTGATTTGAGAGTATAGATTGATCAAGAAAGGGGCGTGCAGGAAGGGTTGGATGACATTTGAATGAGCATCCAGCCCTATAAGCTAACTAACGCAGGAACATAGCAAATAATGCTTTATGGATCAAGGTTCCGAAAGGAGGATAAGCAAACTTGGTACTGTTGAAGTGATTTTTACAGAATACTGACTTCGAATGCGAAAAAGTTAAGAAGCCTTGCTTGCCATGATAACTGCCCATTCCCGACTCGCCAATCCCGCCAAAATGCAGGTCTTCTTGAGCGAAGTGTGAAATGGTATCGTTAATACATACGCCACCTGCTGGAACTTGTTCTAAGACATAATTCTGTTCTTTTTTGTCTGAGCCAAAGTAATAAAACGCTAAAGGAGAGGGGCGCTCATTAATGTAGTTTATTGCTTCATCTAATGAGTCTGTTGCAATGATGGGTAGGATTGGACCAAATAATTCTTCTTGCATCACGTACATATCATCTGTCGCATTGAGCACTAAATGGATAGCCATTTTGCGTGTGCCCTTTTGCATGTCTTCATCTGCGTGATTACATTCAATAATCGTCGCGCCTTTTTCGCGTGCATCATCAAGATAAGATTGCAGACGGGCATGCTGACGATCATCAATAATGCTAGTAAAGTCATTGTTACGCTTTAAGGTCGGGTACATTTGAGCGAAGAAATGCTGGAAACGATCAGCAAAGTGTTCAACTCGATTTGTCGGGCAAAGTATGTAATCTGGTGCAACACAAGTTTGGCCGGCATTGAAAGCCTTACCAAAAACGATGGGTTGAACGGCTTCGTCCATATCCGCTTTGTCAGAAATAATGGTCGGTGATTTACCCCCTAGCTCTAGTGTGACGGGTGTTAAGTTAGCGGCTGCTGCGCGCATAACATGACGCCCAACGGTGGTAGAACCAGTAAAAATCAGGTGGTTCCAGGGAATACTTGAAAATTCTGTGGCGACAGAGGCATCCCCATTGACGACGCAGACTAGATCTTGCGGGAAAGTATCGTGAATTAAGCGCTCAATTAATGCTGACGTTGCCGGGGTAAATTCAGACATTTTGATCATAGAACGATTACCAGCTGCTAAAGCTGCAACTAATGGCCCCATGGATAAGGCGACGGTGTAGTTCCAAGGAGAAATAATGCCAATAATGCCCAGCGGCTGATATTGCACAAAACCAGTAGCCGGTTGGAATAAAGGAGAAATTTTCTTCTTGTCTTTCTCCATCCATTTTTTGAGATTCTTCAATGTATAGTCAATTGCGTGAATCGTGGTCATTATTTCAGCTAGTTTGGTTTCGTCAGCAGAACGGTTTGAGAAGTCTTTTGAAATCGTTGTAATAATGCTTTCTTGATTGTCCATGAGCATCTTACGTAATTTCTTTAAATTAGCTGTTCTTTCCTGAAGCGATGGCATTGGATTTTTTCGAAATGCGGTTTTTTGTTCAGTGAAAACGTGTTTCATATGTTGTATTTGCTTGCTGCTTTCGGTGATTTGAATAATTTTAGCGGCCATGATGCACTCCGGAATTGATTACGTTATTTTTAATGGAGCCTGATAATACGAGGCAAAAACTTCAATAAAGCATTATATTTACCCTTTTTAGAGTATATACTCTAAAAAGTCAACATTAGAGGTAAATTAAGTGACTGGTAGTCACTATTTTTTTGAGATTATTGGTGAATTATTGCTAGCCATTAAGTTATTTAATCGCTAACGTAGTATTTTAGCCATAAGGAAAGTTGCTAACTAAATGAAAACAAAAGATAAAATAGTATTAACAAGTCTGGAATTATTTAATGAGCGAGGGGAACGCAATGTCTCAACAAATCACATCGCGGCTTATATGGAGATGTCTCCCGGAAATCTCTATTATCACTTTAGAAACAAAAGTGACATTATTTATGAGATTTTCAAAAATTATGAATTGATGGTCGATAGCTACTTGCATGTACCCTCTGATCGTGCGATCCATATTCACGACTTGATCGCTTATTTGGATGCGGTCTTTAATGGCTTATGGGCTTATCGTTTTATTCATCGGGATCTTGAGCACTTATTGTCGAGTGATGAGCGCCTGAGAGAGGATTATCGTCATTTCACTTTAAGGTGTTTAGAGGGTATCCAGAGAATTATTTTAGCAATGGAAAGCAGTCAAATCTACCGGCCCATGGAAGATCAGCAACGTAAGTCAAAAGCTTTGAATACTTGGTTAATCGTCACTAATTGGATGACGTATTTAAAAAGTATTCATGCTAGTGAAAACCCGGAAGAAGCCCTAAGCCGTAAAAGTATTCAGCACGGCGTTTATTTGGTGTTGGATTACGTTATACCTTATCTATATGAAGATAAACGGGCTCTTGCTCTAGAGTTGCAAGAAAAGTATCGCTTTGATGGCATTGCGCCAAAGCCAGAAATAAGTGAAGCGTTTTGATTAAAGAGCTCTAAAGCTTCGACTATTCTTCTATATTGGCAGGATCGTCCTCTAATAATTCTTGTTTTTGCTCGTTGATAAGGTCTGTTAGTGCGCGCCTACATTCTTTTATACCGGTCTTTTTCAGGCTGGAAAAGAGAATGACATCAATAAGCTTGTGGTGTTCTTTGAGTTCCTTTTTGACTTGTAATACGGCTTGTTTTCCCGGCCCGTAGTTTAATTTATCACTTTTGGTTAACAAAATTAACACGGGTAAGGATCTGTTTTTTGACCACTCCAAGAGCATTTCATCAAACTGGGTGAGTAATCTTCGTATGTCCACAATGAGAACCAGGCATGCTAAGCTTTCTCTATTACGCAGGTAGTCATCGAGGTGTTTTCCCCATTCAGCCTTTAGATCTAGAGATACTTTTGCGAATCCGTAGCCGGGTAAGTCTACTAAGCTAAGGCCGGGCTCACTCAGTGCGAAAAAGTTAATTAGCTGAGTGCGTCCCGGTGTTTTACTGGTGCGTGCTAATTTCTTATTCTCCGTGAGGGAGTTAATAGCAGACGATTTGCCGGCATTTGAGCGTCCTGCAAATGCAATTTCAATCCCATAGTCTGGCGGGCAGTTCGAAAGTTTCGAAGCGCTTTGAGTAAACACCGCCGATTTAAAGTCAATATTTACCGAGTTTTGTAATGTGGTGATTTCTTGCAGTTGAGCATTTTCAGTAGTTGGATCAACATTCTTTGTTATGGTTTTTTGTTTTAAAGGTATTTTACTCATAAGGTGTCTATAATTAGTTCGGCTTATTAAATGTGGCTAAGAGCGAGAAAATTTGAAGGAGATTTAAATTACAATTAGCTTCAAAATAGTTGATTATTGATTACTCGCTAAGTAAGGGTTTTATCACTTAAGGCTTAGTGTATAATAGCCCAAAATTTTTTGCCTGATCTTTCTGAAAGATTCCCTAAAAGAAACAGGGGTAGAAGTGATCAAGTAGTGAATACAAAATAACTTACTTTGAAGAGAGAGCGACATAAAATGAAAACGTTGTTAAAAAGTGTTGTGATAGTTGCGGGTTTTGCTTTAGCCTCTGGTGTTTCGGCTGCAGGTGATGTAGCGGCGGGTAAAAATTCTTCAGCAATGTGTGCAGCTTGCCATGGTGCAGACGGTAATAGTGTCGTGCCTAATTTCCCGAAATTGGCAGGACAGGGTCAAAAGTATTTATTAAAGCAATTGAATGACATTAAAACAGGTAAGCGAACCGTTATTGAAATGACGGGTATGCTTGCAGGTTTTTCTGATAAGGATTTAGAGAATTTAGCGGCTTATTTTGCAGCTCAAGCCCCTACAGGTGGACAAGCGAAGAAAGATTTAGTCGCTGCGGGTGAAGCGTTATATCGAGGAGGCAACCCAGCGACTAAAATTGCAGCCTGTACTGCTTGTCACGGCCCTTCTGGAAAAGGTGTCGAGTTAGCGGGTTTCCCATTGCTATCTGGTCAGCATGCGGCTTACACCGCTTCCCAATTGAAAAAATTCCGTTCTGGTGAGCGAACAAATGATGGTGATACCCGTATGATGCGTTCAGTGTCTGCCTTACTAAGTGATAAAGAAATTGAAGCGCTTGCAAGTTATATTTCTGGTTTGAACTAGTTCAGTTCTTTAGCTAAAAGTATATTAAAACCTTCGTTGTTATTAAATCTATAACAACGAAGGTTTTTTTTTGCCAGATACTTATTCGGGTGCTTTATTTTGAAATAGATAATTCTAGGTTATCAATAAGCAGAAGATCATATTGCGCTTTAGAATCAATGCCTATAACAAGACAAGGGTTTGTTATCATTTGAGCGCGCATTGAGCCAGGTTCTGGCGAAGTAAAGGTAATGGGTAGGGTTAAGGTATTCTCTATCAGTGAACCTGTGTTGCTAAGAATAGTAAATCCATAGCCTGTAGTCGGTTTTTGGCCTTGTGAAATGAGAAATAAGCTCTCTGATTTTGCATGTGTTTGAATTAGGTCGATTAACGCGTTTTGTTTTGTTTGGCCTTTAAAGCTGCTCATTGAGCGAATTAAGTTATCTTGCTCCTGGCTTGTCGAGAGCTGAGATATTTTTGGATGAGGAGTTCGGCATTGGCTTGACTCTTTTAAAACAGAGAAGTTAACTGTTTGTTGGTTAGAGCAGGCGCCTAAACTTAAGGCTGTCAATGAAGCTATGCCAATATTAAGTATATGCTTATATTTCAAGTGTTGGTCATTCATTGTGAGTTTGACCTTATTTGTATGCCTTTTTGAGTGTCATTATCCAAGCTTCCTTTCTGCTTAACCGAAACTTCATAAGAGGGTCGAGTATTTGAGTTATCGTCATTTAGTTTCGTGGAGCTTAATGAGCTAAGAATTAGTGCGCTTAGTTCAATGCTGGTACTGCTATCATAAGCAATATCAATAGGTGAGATGTTGCCAATGTTTGGATAGATTGCGCAGGCTTCGGCAAATTGACAAATATAAAAGTCGTAATCTATATCTGTGCCTGCATACAGATAATAGCTGCCAGCTCTTATTCTATTAAAATCAAATAATAGATCACCGCTAGTTGATTCTGTATCAAGATAGCCAGTTGTTTGGTAAGCAATATCGAATGATTCGCTATCATAAAGAACAACAATTATGTCAGCGACTTTACTTATTAATTCTTCTTCTGAGCTGCTAACTGAGACGCTTACTTCTAAAGGTGGGATAGTTATATTAGGGTCCTCAGCAGCAAAGTTAAACGTTAATTGACCCCAATAATAACCCGCTATAAGATCAGTCTTATCGATTTCTATTGAGTATGACCCTAAACCATTAGTTTGCGTATCTGTGTAAGTAAACGATAACCAATCGACATTGGAGTTAATGCTCTCGACATTTGCGTTGCTACTACCTTCATTACTAATAACTAATTCTGTTTGAATAGAGTCAGAGAATATAAGTGATGAAGGCGATGCTTTCATGTTAAAAGGAATCGAAGGGAGTGCGTCTCCATTCTTCAAGGCTTGTGCCGCTTGAACTGCTTTAAGTGCATTCGCGGCGCCATAACCATAAAAATCATCTCGACCAGCTGTCCCGATGTCGTTGGTCAAACTTCCACTCTCTAAAAGCGTTGTAATATCAGCTGTGCTTAAATCGGGGTAAATGGCTTTCATTAGTGCAAACATGCCTGCAACATGAGGTGCGGCCATAGACGTGCCTTGATAATAGGAAAATCCTGAATTTTTGCGCCCATTTGAATTTTCGACCACGGTACTTAAAACGCCATCCCCCTCACCATCGCGATTCCTGTCACGAGTCATATCCCCGCCAGGCGCGGCTATATCAACGTTACTTCCGTAATTAGAGTAAGGGGCGCGAGTAGAATTGAAGCCTAAAGCGCTAACAGAAATGACATTGTCATAAGATGCAGGGTAAGACGAAACTGAGCTGTTAAAATTGCCAGCGGCAGCAACTACAATTATATCTAAGCCAAAAACTTCTGTGAAAAGAGCTTGTTCGGCGGCACTGGATGCATCACCTCCAAGGCTTAAATTGATAATATCAGCCTTTTGAGCAGGTAGTATCCCACTATCATTTTCTAATTTAGCTGCGAAACGTACAGCTTGCATTATGTCATAAGTGGTTCCACCCAATATGCCTAGAGCTCTTAAAGGCATAATTTTGGCGCCCCATGAAACGCCAGCAGTACCATAATTATTATCGCTTTCGGCTGCTATTGTTCCTGCTACATGAGTTCCATGCCAAGAACTAGATGAAATATTATTTCCATCGCCCGGATCTTCTGGGTTGTTATCAATGTCGGATACTGTTGTGCCTGCTTCATTATCTAATGAATTCGAAGGATCAGAGATGAAATCATAGCCGGGTACAAGTTTATTGTTTAAATCTAGGTGAGCTGAGAAGATTCCTGTATCAACGACTGCAACGATAACTTCACCGGTTTCGGGTGTGCCTGTTGTGATATTCCAGGCTTGAGGTAAGTTCATTGCCGGGTAATGCCATTGTTTGTTGTAGTAGGTATCAGAAGGTGTTTTTAGAGGATATCGTCTATAGTTTAAACTCGCTGATTCAATTTGAGGTAGTCCTTGTAAGACTTTGCGTTTTTGTATGGTCATTAGCTTTTCATAGCTAGCTTGATTAAGGCTGGCCAACTCTCTTAGCGCTGATGGTAATGCTGAAGAATGAGAGGCTGAAGCAATCGTATCTGAGAATTTTGCAAGACTATGTCGTTTTGGGTTCGAATGGCTCGTGTAAATGTTGGCTAAAGCAGCACTTCTTGCACTAGTTATGGTATTTTCCGAGCGTTTTATTATTAACTCGTTGGGCACAAAGTCTAAAGTGCTGCTAGAGGCTGAGCTTGTGCCAGTTGAGCTGGTTAGTTTGAGAGCATACTTTGAGGCACCAGCGAAGGCGTGAACGCTAATGTAATATAAACCATTATTGGGGACGGTAAGAGAATCAAATTCAGTAAGATTGTCAGAGAAGGCTATTAATTCATAAAGATAGTCATATAAATAAACGTCAAGGTCTCCAGAAAAACCTTCATTAGATGTGTAATTATTAGAATCGACCGTTTGCAGTTGAATAGTTTGCCCTGCTTGCAGCTGAACAATGTAGAAATCATATTCATCGGTCGATGCATAAAAGCGATCACCTTTTCGTTCATCTAATGTGCTATTTTCATCTGCAAAAGTTTGAGTATTCACCTTAGTAGCAAAGCCTTGAATGGTAACGAAATTATCTATTGCTTGGGCACTAGAAAAAGATGAATTGTCGGAAAATGCTGTATTTGGATCGTTTAAATCTGAATCCGGTAGTATATTTGCCGCTAAAGTTATGCGCCCTTTAATGCTACTTAGAGCATCCGGATCCACTGGTTCCGACGTATCTTTCTTATCGCTGCTGTCACTGCATGCCATGATGGAAAGAAAGCACGTTAAAAACAATAAACGCTTTAGCTGGGTTTGCATGGAGTCAGCCTTTTTAAAATAGTCAGTATAGTTAAGTGTCTGGTAGGGAGGGTCGCTTTTGAGACCTAACTATTGAGTTTGTATGAAAATAAGATAAGCTCTACGATATAGATGCAAGTGCTCTTCATCAATGTTCAAAGCCCCAAAATGGTAAGGTGTTATCGAAAATTTTGCATATTTTTCTATATGTATCCTTATTTTAGAAATGCTCCATTCGGGAATAGTCTAACTAAATGGTCATAATCTCTTTATTGAGGGCTTTAATATCCGAGGCTATAGTGACAGATATATTTGTTTAATTGTTCTTCATTCCAGACTCAAAAGGGTAAAAGGTATTCAAATGAATAAAGCTATAAATAGAGTATTTGCACTTGTTTGCATTTCCTTATTGCTATTAAGTACACAAAGTTTCGCAGAAGAGCTTTGGAAAGAAGGAACACATTACAAAGTGCTTCCATTTCCTATAAAAACAGAGAACCCTGAAAAAATAGAAGTGCTCGAAATATTCTGGTACGGCTGCCCGCATTGTTATCAATTCAATAATGAGCATTTAAAAAAATGGGAGTCTTCTTTACCAGAGGATGTTTATTTCACCATGACGCCTGCAATGTTTAAAGGTTGGGTAGAGCATGCAAAAGTTTTTTATGCGGCTAAGATTTTAGGCTTGCAAAAAGACATGCATCAGGAGATTTTTGATACGATTCAGGGTAATCAGCAAAAATATAAGACTGTCGAGAGTCTTAAACCTCTATTTATCAAGCGTGGTGTTGATTCTTCTAAATTTGATCAATTATTTGAAACCGGTGGTTTCAGAAAAATTTCTCAAATTGATCAAGCGCTTGAGCAAGCAGAGAAAACCGTTAATAGTGTGAAAATTTCAGGTGTACCAGCACTTATTATTAATGGGAAATATAAAGTGGGTGTTCGTGATGCTGGCAGTTTGGGTAATATGTTGAAGATTACCGATTTTTTGATAGAGAAAGAGCGAAAATCTTTAGCAAAATAAGCTGCTTTAAGAAATCCAAGAATAAAAAAACAGGGTTATCATAGCCCTGTTTTTTATAGATAAGTTATATCTTGTTGGCTTAATTCAACTATACTTCATTTTCAGCATACTCTTTCTAAGCCAATATGTATCAAAAAATAAAACATCGCATAAATCAGTTGGTCTCGCCATTAAGTGCGTGTTCTCAACAATCTCATCCTGATGACCTGATAGAGACGCCTTTTTTAGATGCTTCGGCAAGTATTCGCCTGTTAACCTTTAATATTCAAATTGGAATTTCTACTTCATCCTATCGGCATTACCTGACAAAGAGCTGGCAACACGTGCTTCCGTATCGAAAAAGGCAAGAAAATCTGGATAAAATTGCCGTTTTTTTGAATGACTACGATATGGTTGCCTTGCAAGAAGTTGATGGTGGCAGTCTGAGAAGTGGTTTTGTTAATCAGGTAGAGTATCTTGCTGCAGAGGCTTGCTTCCCATTTTGGTACCAGCAGCTGAATAGAAACTTTGGGCCCGTCGCCAAGCATAGTAATGGTTTGTTAAGTCGCTACCGCCCGTTTCGAGTGGATGAATATGGCCTGCCTGGGCGAATTCCAGGTAGAGGTGTCATACTCGCGCAATACGGTAAAAAGACTGACCCGCTAGTATTAGTGATCATGCACCTATCATTAAGCGATACTGCGCAGAGGCAGCAGCTTAGTTTTGTGAATGAGTTGATTAGTGACTTTAATCATGTGGTACTGATGGGGGACATGAATACCCACGCAGAGAAAATTTTACATGACTCGCCTTTACAGGATGCAGGTCTTGTTGCTTTGCCGGGCGTGTCTCACACATTTCCAAGCTGGCGCCCTGAAAAAGCATTGGATCATATTTTAATTAGCCGGGGCTTGCTGGTTAAGCGGGCTGAGGTAGTGACTTTTCCAATGTCGGATCATCTGCCTATTGCCTTAGAATTTGCCTTGCCGGATGGCTACTATCATTAACATCATTAACATCATTAACTAAGTATATAAAAAGTATATAAAAAGCATATAAAAACAAAAAAACCGACAAAAGTCGGGTTTTTTGGAGGCAAGAACATATAAGTATCAAAACAATGTGTTAATACTCATATGCCTATAAAACCAATTACTTGATTTTTGCTTCTTTGTAGATCACATGCTTTCGAATCGTTGGATCAAACTTTTTGATTTCCATCTTTTCAGGCATATTACGCTTGTTTTTGTCAGTTGTATAAAAGTGACCGGTACCAGCGCTAGAAACTAAACGAATTTTATCACGCATCTCAAATGCTCCTTAAACTTTTTCGCCGCGAGCGCGGAGA
>TARA_R110001592_G_scaffold86031_5_pt1 | contig 19880 bp, 14 predicted proteins | sample TARA_R110001592 | Tara Oceans TARA_R110001592 (sample SAMEA4398387) | marine metagenome | biome: Polar Biome; feature: [SRF] surface water layer (ENVO:00010504); material: water (ENVO:00002006), including particulate matter (ENVO:01000060) such as... | depth 5 m | reverse complement strand
CAAAACCAGCTATCGTCATATCACGAGTAAACATACATCGCCTCATTGTCTAGAAAAAACTAATAAAAATTTAGTAAAATTAATCTATCGACCCATTATATGGATGCCTATCAATTAAGACAAAACAAACCATAGGTCAAAAAACGCGCCATTTTATACGATTATTGTGTGAACTTCATCAATAATTAATCGACTTATTCAATTTCAGATTAAGGAAAATATTTCTTCGGGAAATATATAGGGAGGCGAATATGTCTTTCTAAAAATTAGAAAAACATATCTTTTCATCATTAGACATTATCTTTGTAAGTTATGAAGCGGTTTCTACCTTGCTCCTTAGCCTCATATAAACACTTATCAACCAACTCAAGTGCCTCTTCTTCTTTCAGGGCATGCCCTTTAAGAGAAATAACACCAATACTTAATGATAAAAATTCATACTCAGATTTAGCATGAGGGATTTTTAACTCACGAACAGACTTAATAATATTATTAGTGACATACTCAGCCCCTTCAATATCAGTATCTGAAAGCAACACAACAAACTCCTCACCACCATACCTTGCCACAAAATCAGCCGGCCGATGAAGCGAAGATGAAATAGCTTTTGCGACAGATCGAAGCGCATCATCACCTGCAATATGGCCATAAGTATCATTAAACTTTTTGAAATGATCGATATCGAGTAACAATATTGATAGAGATACATTATTCCGATAGCAAAGACGAACTAATTTTGAATAGTGTTCATCAAAATAGCGACGATTATAAATACCGGTTAAACCATCTGAATAAGCAAGGTTAAGCAAAATATCTTTTTGAAATTTTAATTCAAGATGAGCCCGAACACGATTCTTTAATGTCTGCGGGTTAAAGGGCTTGTTAATAAAGTCAACGCCGCCACTTTCCCAACATTCATTTTCATCTTTTTCATTCGAAACTATCGTGATAAAAATCACCGGTATAGCTGCTGTCACTTCATTTGCCTTAAGTAACATGCAAGCTTCTTTACCAGTCATTCCGGGCATTACAACATCCATCAAGATCAAGTCTGGCTTCTGTTCTTCTGCAACTTTCAAGGCATCTTCACCTGTCGTTGCCACCAGAATAATATAATCACTTGCTAACAAAGCATTCACTGACTGAATATTAATTACCTGATCATCCACCACCAAAATTTTCGCTGAGCTTAAATCTAAGTCGCCGTCGCTAAAAAACTTATCCATGCCTATGCTCCGAAAGCTGTTTTTCTAATTTTTCCAATTCACCTAGCGCTTCTTTAAATTGTAATTTACATACATGTGACTCTAGCATTTCAGCCAAATCATTAGAATATAAACCGATGGATTGCTTTAGCTCTTTAAATACATCAATTGCTCGCATATTTGAGCTTTCCAGCTCCTGTCTTAATTTTTGAAGTGTATCCAGCTTAATATCTACAGCTGAAGGAATGACTGAACTTTGTTGAGGTTCAAACTTAGGCTTGAAGGCTGACTCAAGAAACTCTCTTATGGATGCCATTAATTCAAGTAATGAAGCCATTGGCTCAACATGAATACTCTTGCCAGATAACATTAAAGATTTCATCTCACACTCCAACGCTAAGCCAGATAGATCTTCAAAACCCAAAAGACCAGAAGTGCCTTTTAAAGTATGCAATATGGGTTTTATCGTTTCGAGAACCAAATTATCATTTAAACTTTTTATCTCACTCTCATTTTTTAAAAGGTCTGAGATAAACAAATTAAGTGACTGAACATAAAGTTCCTCTGAACCGCCAAAACGATGCAACGCCCCCTTAACATTCACCGTCGTTTTATCTCTAATAATGGATAAGATGTCGTTTTCCAGTACCTGTGATTTTTGTTTGTCTCCAGCTAACTCAGTCAGCTGCAATAATTGTTCAGTATTAGGTATATGTGGCATGGTCTTATCCGTTTTTAGCTAGACGAAGTATTTCTTACACAAGTTGAATGAGCTCAAAAGGTTTTCCAATATGGCGATTCATTCCCACGTCAAGAGACAAAACATTTTATCCTTTAATTGCTTAAACTCGTCTTCGGAATAACCAAGAAATGAATATGCAAAAGAATTGCTATTACCCCCCCCTTTGATCTAACCAAAGCAATATATCTTGTGGATTTTGGACTGAAGAGCGAACCAACACTAAATCAAACTTCAAGTCTTTTTTGAAAACGGACATCATCTTGACGATTTAACGTCATACTTAATAGATGAGTTTTTTCCTCTAATTGATTTTGCAAAGATCTAAGCTTACTTATATCAACCATACTGACATTGGCACCTACAAAAATATTCAGTTGAAAAACAGGCTGGAAATTTAAATGCTGATACTTTCCTTCCGACACATCTTCAGCAGGCAACTTAACAAAGTTTACTTTTATTTTTAGCTCACTAAGATTACTACTCTTTAGCATAGTACTAGACTTATAGAAGTCTAAAAATTACTCGTTCAAGTGATCGTTATATAAATATTATGGACGCAAAAAAGCCCTGCTGAAGACTAACTCCAGCAAGGCTTTTTAATTATCAAATTAAACTTGAATAAAGTTTATGCCGCTATTTCTTTTTGAATCATTTGAAACAGCTCGTCTTTTAACTTCAACCGTTGTTTCTTTTTAAGGTCTAAATACTCATCAGCCGTCGTTTCAACACCTGCTTCAATACGGTGGACTTCATGATCTGCTTCATGGTACTCATCAAACAAACGAGCAAAATGATTATTATTCATTTTTAATTCACGAATAGTCTCTTTATGTTCTGGTAATTCATGTATCAAATCATGTTTTTCATTTAGCATTATAATCGTTCTCCAAAATCAAGAATTTAAATGGTTTTTCTTTTTAATCTAGTCTTACTCTAATTGAAGAATACAAATTAAGTGATGATACAGATCAAGACAAAAGGTGGAATTGATTCTATCAATCATCTTTATTCTAGTAAGGTGACATAATTAAATACGCAATTATAAATGCCACTATTTAAATACTTTTTCCAAAGCGCCGCTGAAACCATTGCCTTCATGATTTTTTTTAGCTAAGTTCAGTTCATAAATCATTAATTAACAAAAGAGGCCTTTAAGGCAATTACTATGGCTCAATACGTTTTCACAATGAATCGCGTGGGCAAAGTTGTCCCACCTAAAAAACAAATTTTAAAAGATATTTCACTATCATTTTTCCCTGGTGCAAAAATTGGTGTACTTGGCTTAAACGGTTCAGGTAAGTCAACCCTTTTACGCATTATGGCTGGCGTAGACCAAGACTATTTGGGTGAAGCACGCGCGCAAACAGGTATTAAAGTTGGTTACCTAGCACAAGAACCTCAATTAAACGAAGATACAGACGTCCGCTCTAACGTAGAAGATGGGCTTAGAGAACTTAAAAATGCGCTTACACGCCTTGATCAAGTTTATGCAGAATATGCAGAACCAGAAGCTGACTTTGATGCGCTTGCCGCAGAACAAGCAAAGCTAGAGGCAATTATTGAAACAGCAGATGGACACAATCTTGAAAGAACGCTTGAAGTCGCAGCGGATGCATTACGACTACCACCTTGGGACGCAAAAGTAGCCACTCTTTCTGGTGGTGAAAAACGCCGAGTTGCACTTTGCAAGTTACTATTATCCAAACCAGACATGCTGTTACTAGATGAACCAACTAACCATTTGGATGCAGAAAGCGTCGGTTGGCTTGAACGCTTCTTACATGATTATCCTGGCACTGTCGTCGCGATTACCCACGACCGTTATTTCCTTGATAACGTTGCTGGCTGGATATTGGAACTAGACCGAGGTCATGGCATTCCATTTGAAGGCAATTACTCTCAGTGGTTAGAGAATAAAGAAAAGCGCTTAGAGCACGAGCAAAAACAAGAAGATGCACGCAGCCGTAGCATTAAGTCTGAATTGGAGTGGGTTAGAAGTAATCCTAAAGGTCGTCACGCGAAGAGCAAAGCACGCTTACAACGTTTTGATGAACTGAACTCTCAAGAAACCCAGAAGCGCAATGAGACCATGGAAATTTATATTCCACCTGGCCCACGCTTGGGCGATAACGTTATTTCAGTTGAGCACGTTAGTAAGAAATATAATGATAAGCTTTTATTCGATGATCTTAGCTTTACGATACCTGCAGGCTGCATTGTCGGCGTCATAGGTGGTAATGGCGCAGGTAAGTCGACACTATTTAAGTTAATTTCAGGCGATGAAAAACCTGATCAGGGCGAAATCAAGGTCGGTCAAACCGTAAAACTAGCCTTCGCTGAACAGACCCGCGACTTGGATAACAACAATACTGTTTGGCATGAAATTAGTGAAGGCAACGATATGATCCAGATTGGTAACTATCAAACACCATCGCGTGCCTACGTTAGCCGATTTAACTTTCGCGGAAACGACCAACAGAAAAAAGTAAATGAGTTATCAGGCGGAGAAAGAAACAGACTTCATCTTGCGAAACTACTAAAACAAGGCGCTAACGTTTTGCTTCTTGATGAGCCAACCAATGATTTAGATGTTGAGACTTTGCGTGCATTGGAAGAGGCTATTTTAGCTTTCCCAGGCTGTGCAGTCGTCATTTCTCACGATCGCTGGTTCCTCGATAGAATCGCCACACACATTCTTGCATTTGAGGGAGATAGTGAAGTGATTTGGTTTGAAGGTAACTACTCAGAATATGAAGAAGACTTCAAAAAGCGCAAAGGCGAACAAGCCAAAGCACCTACACGAATGAATTATAAAAAACTTGCTTAGTTTCTAGCTAATTCAAGCCAGTAACTTGCAGGAAAGGCATATTCAACATATATTTTGAATATGCCTTTAGTTTGTGTCGTTCAAGTTGGTTGCGAGAAATAATTTTTATAACGATAAAAAAAACAATACTCACTTTCATTGCTAATCAAAATCCCTCATTACAGGATTCAATTATGAGCGTCGATACCCATTCTTCAGAACAGACATCAGAACAAAAAAAAGACGAACGTCGCCACTTCAGTAGAATTTTATTTAATGCTGAATGCACACTGCATCAAAATGATATGGAGTGGACAACAGAAGTTCTTGATATTTCTTTGAGAGGAATTTTGGTTCATAAGCCGGATCATTTTTCAATGGAGCGAAAAGAACCGTGTGAAGCAACTATTCGTTTGTCTGGAAGTGATAGCCACATCATCATGTCATTATATTTTTCTCATGAAGATCAAAATGGCTTGGGTTTTCGCTGTAAACATATAGACATAGATAGCATGACTCACCTAAAAAGATTGGTTGAATTGAATCTGGGAAGTGAAGATATGCTTCGTCGTGAACTTCATTCTCTAAGCTCTTCTTAGAAAGAATTGCCTAGGACTTTCTAGAATAAAGCTTCTAGCAAATCAGGCAATGTTTTAATTAAAACCACTTCCATACCCTCTAGCTTTTGTCGTGGTTTATTTCCAACGGGAATCAGTGCCCGCTTAAAACCATGCTTGAACGCTTCTTGAATTCTTTCTTGCCCACTTGGTACTGGCCTAACTTCACCCGATAAACCCAACTCTCCAAATATAACCGTATCATTCGCTATGACACGAGAGCGCAAGCTAGACATAATACTTGCAATAGTAGAGAGATCCGTACTTGTTTCAGAGGTTTTGACGCCACCCACAAGGTTCACAAAAACATCTTGATCACCAAGATGAATGCCACCATGTCGATGTAAAACTGCAAGCAACATAGATAAGCGGTTTTGATCTAATCCTATAGACACACGCTTAGGATAATTACCTTGGGTGCCATCCACTAAAGCCTGTAACTCAACAAGTAATGGCCGCGTACCTTCCCATAAAATAGTGACAACTGAGCCTGGCATAGTATCTTCACCACGATTCAGAAATATAGCGCTCGGGTTTTTGACCTCGACTAAACCTTTTTCGAGCATAGCAAATACACCAAGCTCATTAACTGCTCCAAATCTGTTTTTAATGCCACGCAAAGTTCTATAACGGGTATCTGACGAACCTTCCAACATGATCGAACAATCAATCATATGTTCTAATACTTTCGGTCCAGCAATTGCTCCTTCTTTGGTAACATGCCCCACAAGGAAAAGCACCATCCCCGTTTGCTTAGCTAGACGAGTCAATCGCGCTGCACACTCCCTAACCTGAGAAACACTCCCTGGAGCTGACTCAATGGCGTCTGTTGACATGACTTGAATACTGTCAACAACCAAGACTCGAGGACGAATTTGTTGAACAATCAACTCAATGGCCTCCAAGCGTGTTTCAGAAAACATTTTGAGTTTTTCTGCGACCAAACCTAAACGCTTGGCTCTTAAAGCTACCTGCTGAAGAGACTCTTCACCTGTGACGTATAAGGAGTCCATTTGATGGGATAGATAGCACATCGTCTGAAGAAGTAAGGTGCTTTTTCCTGCACCCGGATGTCCACCGACTAATATCGCTGAACCAGGCACTAAACCACCACCTAGCACTCGATCAAACTCACCGACACCAGAGCTAAAACGTGGCTGATCTTCTAAATTAATATCCCCAAGTGTAGTAATTTCGGAAGACGCACCGGCATATCCAAGAGATGAGGACTTTTTTGTTTTAGCACTACCAAGCTTTATTTCTTGAATAGTATTCCATTGGCCACACTCAGGGCATTGCCCCTGCCACTTGCTTAAATCTGCACCACAGTCATTACAAACAAAGGCTATTTTTTGTTTTGCCATAAGAAATTCTTAAATAAAACTTCCGGGGGGTTGTTTAGAAATCAACTAATAATAAGATGATCAAAGGGATAATTTACAACTTGAGAATTCTTTCAAATATCTTCGCTTAAAAGCCTAGTGTTACTCTTTAAATTCACGAGCAAACAATTCAGGCCAAGTTGTATTGATATTTACATCAAATTCACCAAAGCCATTTCCTGTCGAATCACCATTATAATCAACCCGAAGCTGTATTTTTAAATTATCAGGTATCATATACACACGCTCCAAGCCTTTGCCTAGCATCTCAAATCCTCCTGCTTTTGGATATTGACTACTAAAACTCCCCAAAAGTTTTACTGCAGACCTCAAGAATACCTGCCCCTTCAACAAGTTGGTATTGCTCACCAAACCGTTAAATACATAAGAATAAGTATCATCCGATTTATTAACTGCCTGCTCCACACTGTAGTCTTTCATGCTATAAACTTCTGTCGTATTTCCCTGAATCACCGTTGTTGTAAAGTTACTATCAACAAAAGATTGATTAACACGGTTTGCCGTTTCTTGCGATTCTAATAGAGTCACATTTCCATTTAGAGCAGTAGTCAAATAATCTGTTTTATTCGTTGAGAAATTATTAAAGTTAACATTAAGCGTGCGCTCAAAATTCTGACAATTTTGTTTTTTTCCTTCTAAAGCCACAACCGTATAAAACTGATCACCGTCAATTGACGTCACCATTGTATCTACAGGCTCTTTTGGCCTTAAAATAAAAATCACGCTCTGATCTTTAGTTATATAAAAACTTAAATCAATGCTTGCCACCACATTCACTCCACCCTCATCTGTATCGACAGAGTTAAGAGATAGTATGTCTACTTTGAGTTTGTTTTCAACTCTGGTAAAACGTATCTCATCCCCAGGTACAGAGATTGCTCTTGTACCATTAAATGACAGGTCTGCTCCACGGTAAAAAATTTCATTATTAGCGTTTAGAAAATAATCATTTTCTAAATCAAAAGTAAAAAAATCAAAAAAGGAGTTATTAATATTAAAGTTTAATTTGTCTTGAAGTTTAGTTAAACATTGCTCTGTACTAAACTCCACAAAACGGTCATTCAATCCTCGAATCTTGGCATAAGTAGCCGTCATGCTGCCATTATATTCGGCGTCACCGTCAATACAGTTGTCATAACTTACAGAAATTCGATCACCTACTTTATGTGCTTCGCCCAAATTTCTAGTGTAAGTATAGAGCGCAGCCCCTTTAATAGAACAAGGGCGCCACTTATCAATCGTAGTTGGATCTGAATCTAGAGGTAAATTTGAGGCAACTAGAGGTAACTCTGAGAGATTTTGAGGAAAATCTTTGGCATCTAGAGGCAAATCTGAAGCATCTAGAAAGAAATAAGCGGCTGATTGGTAATGCCCTAAAAAAGCAGACTGATAAGCAGCCAAGGTCATTAATTCTGCATTATCTTGCTCAATATCCGCGGTTTTTTGATCTGTATCAAAGTCGGCATCCGACTCAAAGGCAGTATAACTTCCGTTACAAGCAGCCAAAGTAATACAAACTAAAAGGGGAATTAGATTCCTTGATAGAGCAGCCAAAGCTTGACTCATAATAAATCCTTTGTGATTCGAGCAGTTAGGTTTCAGATTGTATTAAAAGTAGCCGGATTGTTAAATATTACTCTTCTACAAATGTGACACATGTGCTGAAACAAGCCTCTTCACGCTAAAATCATGACTCAACATTCTAAATAAGAAGGTTATTATGCTCTTATATGAAAATGCCTAGAAATTTCCAGGCATTCTCACTAACTTGCAATATGATAGAAAACTTACCGTTTGAATATTACTGGTGGTATTTTGCACTCAACTCATGAACAGCATCTACAAAAACACCAGCACTTTTAGGGTCTACAAATTGATGGATGCCATGACCTAAGTTAAACACCTGTCCAGCACCTGCACCATAAGACTTCAATATTCTATCTACTTCGTTACGGATAGTTTTTGGTGATGCATATAGTACAGAAGGATCCATATTCCCCTGAAGTGCAACCTTATCGCCCACTAAAGCTCGTGCTCGCCCAATATCCATTGTCCAGTCCAAGCCTAAAGCATCTGCACCGGATACAGCCATTTCAGGCAGCCACAAGCCTCCTCCTTTAGTAAATAAAATAACTGGAACTTTTCGCCCCTCATTCTCTCTAATCAAGCCAGAGATAATTTTATTCATATAATTTAAAGAGAACTCTTTATATGCCACATCACTTAGACTGCCACCCCAAGTATCAAATATTTGAACAGCCTGAGCCCCGGCTCTTATCTGGGCATTAAGATAATCAATAACTGAAAGCGCAATTTTATTTAATAGTTGATGCATCACTTCTGGCTGTGAATACATCATTGCTTTTACATGTCGAAAATCTTTAGAGCTGCCACCTTCAACCATATAAGTCGCTAAAGTCCATGGACTTCCTGAAAAACCGATTAATGGTACTCTGCCATTTAATTCTTTGCGTATAGTTGTGACTGCATCAGTGACATAAGTTAAATCTTTAAGCGTATCGACAACAGGTAAAGCGTCAACATCTTGAGCCGTGCGTATTATTTTTTTAAATCTAGGGCCTTCACCCGTCTCAAAGTAAAGACCTAAACCCATTGCATCCGGGATCGTTAAAATATCTGAAAAAAGAATAGCCGCATCAAGATCATAACGCTCTAATGGTTGGATCGTTACCTCGCAAGCTAACTCTTTATTTTTACACAGACTCATAAAGTCGCCAGCTTTCGTGCGTAATTCACGATACTCGGGTAAGTATCTACCTGCTTGGCGCATCATCCACACCGGTGTTACATCAACAGGTTTACGCTCCAAAGCACGCAAAAAGCGATCATTTTTTAGCTCAGCCATAGTCACTCTCTAAACAAATAGTTAATAATTTTTTATCTTAAACAAAAAAGGCACAGCTATAAGCCGTGCCTTTCAATATTTTACATACAGGATTCGTTACAAGGAATCACATTTAAACCTATACGTCCAAGTAGTCCAAAATACTTTCGGCCGCCTGGCGACCTTCCGCAATGGCTGTTACAACCAAGTCGGAGCCACGAACCATATCACCACCAGCAAATATTTTAGGATTTGCTGTTTGGAAAGGATGCTCGCTCGCGTTAACTGCATTCGACTTTTCAGGATTAACAACAACGCCACCCCAACTATTCACATTAACGCTTACACCATCCAACCATTCTGGAGGACTAGGCTGGAAACCAAACGCTATAAGTACAGCATCTGCGGGGATAATTTCTTCGCTACCCTCAACAACTTCAGGACGGCGACGGCCATTTTCGTCTGGCTCACCCAGTTTTGTCATGACAACTTTTACGCCTTCGACCTTCTCTTCACCAACAATAGCTACAGGCTGACGATTAAAAAAGAATTCCACGCCTTCTTCTTTTGCATTTTGTACTTCTTTGCGTGAACCAGGCATATTGGCTTCATCACGGCGATAAGCACAAATAACTTGCTCAGCCTGCTGACGAATAGACGTTCTATTACAGTCCATAGCCGTATCACCACCACCAAGAACAACTACTTTTTTGTTAGCCATGTTGATGAAGTCATTTGGATCCTTTTCAAAACCTAGACGACGATTCACGTTAGACACCAAGAAAGGTAAAGCGTCATAGACACCCGGTAAATCCTCCCCAGGAAATCCGCCTTTCATATAGGTATAAGTTCCCATACCCATAAAGACTGCATCATAGTCAGAGAGCAACTCATCGATTTGAATATCCTTACCAATATCAACATTCAAACGGAACTCGATTCCCATATCTGAAAATATTTCACGTCGGCGTGACATGACATTTTTCTCAAGTTTAAATTCAGGTATACCAAATGTTAGCAATCCACCAATTTCAGGATTTTTATCAAAAACAACTGGTTTAACACCGTTACGAATAAGAATGTCTGCACACGCCAAACCTGCAGGACCAGCTCCTATTACTGCTACTTTTTTATCGGTCCATACAACTTTGGACATATCAGGGCGCCAGCCCATAGCAAATGCAGTATCGGTTATATACTTTTCAGCAGACCCGATAGTCACGGCACCAAAACCTACATCTAAAGTACAAGCTCCTTCACATAATCGATCTTGTGGACACACGCGACCACAAACTTCAGGCAAAGAGTTTGTTTCATGACACAACTCAACTGCCTCAATAATATTACCCTCTGATACAAGCTTTAACCAATTCGGAATATAGTTATGTACAGGACATTTCCATTCACAATAAGGGTTACCACACTCAAGACAACGATGCGCTTGAGAAGCCACTTCCGTTTGCTCATAAGCTTTATAAATTTCACCGAAACCATGAGTACGATTTTCTAGTGCAACTTTTTTCGGATCAACTCGACCAACATCAATGAATTGGAAGTTATTATCTAACCTTTTTCCCATTATAAAACCTCATAAAACCTAATTCGCTTTGAATAGTTCAATATTAAATATCACTATTCTGGTCGAGAGCGCATGTTATTCAATAAGTGAGTCAAACTTGCCGCTTTTGGTTTTACTAACCAAAATCGGCCCACATAATCATCAAAATCGTCTAAAATTTCCTGCCCCCAATCACTTGATGTTTCAGCAACATGCTCCTGAATCACACCACGCAAATGATTACGATAAGGCTCCATCTGCTCAGTGGACACGCGTTGTATCTCAACTAATTCATGGTTGTATTTATCGACAAAACTATTTGATTGATCGAGTACATAGGCAAAACCACCGGTCATGCCAGCACCGAAGTTATAGCCAGTTTGCCCTAGAACTGTAATCAGACCACCCGTCATGTATTCACAACAATGATCACCAACACCTTCTACAACCGCTATTGCACCAGAGTTTCTGACGCCAAAACGTTCACCAGCAGTTCCCGCTGCAAATAACTTTCCGCCCGTCGCGCCGTATAAGCAGGTATTACCAACAATTGATGTATTCTGAGATTTGAAAACACTGCCTGTAGGTGGACGAATCGTTAATTTACCACCGGTCATACCCTTACCAACATAGTCGTTGGCATCACCTTCAAGACTCATATTTAGCCCACCAGCGTTCCATACACCAAAACTCTGGCCTGCAGTACCTTTCAAGGAGATATCAATTGCTTGAGATGCCATACCTTGATTGCCATAACGCTTAGCAATCTCACCCGATAAACGTGCACCTATTGATCGATCACAGTTTGTCACTGAATATTCAAAAGAACCACCAGATTTAGCTTCAATATTTGATAGCATATCTGCAATCATTTTTTCTGCTAGGCCACCCTTATCAAAAGGCACATTCCTTTCTACCTGACAAGTATGTGGTTTGTCTTTTGATATACCAGCACTTGATAAAATAGGTGATAAATCTAGCTTCTGCTGCTTAGGCGTATTACCTGGCAGAACGGTAAGTAAGTCTGTACGGCCAACTAACTCTTCTAAGGTTCGCACGCCCAGTTTCGCCATCCATTCTCTGGTTTCTTCAGCAACAAAACGGAAGAAGTTCATGACCATTTCAACGGTACCGTTAAAATACTCATCGCGAAGTAATTCGTTTTGAGTTGCTATACCAGTCGCACAATTATTTAAATGACAAATACGTAGATAGCGGCACCCAAGCGCGACCATTGGCGTAGTACCAAAGCCAAAGCTCTCTGCGCCTAAAATAGCAGCCTTAACTACATCTAAACCAGTTTTTAGACCGCCGTCTGTCTGTAAACGCACTTTTCCACGTAAATCATTTCCACGTAAAGTCTGGTGAGCCTCACTTAAACCAAGCTCCCATGGAGAACCTGCATAACGAATAGACGTTAACGGACTAGCTGCTGTACCACCGTCATAGCCTGAAATTGTAATTAAATCAGCGTATGCTTTTGCTACACCTGCGGCTATTGTACCGACACCAGGCTCAGAGACTAATTTCACAGAAATTAATGCACTTGGATTAACTTGCTTAAGATCAAAAATCAACTGAGCTAAATCTTCAATCGAATAAATATCGTGATGCGGTGGAGGTGAAATCAAGGTTACACCCGGCACCGAGAAACGTAACTTAGCGATAAGATCATTTACCTTACCGCCCGGCAACTGCCCCCCTTCACCAGGTTTTGCACCTTGAGCCACTTTAATCTGAATAACTTCAGCACTGCTCAAATAATGAGGCGTCACACCAAAACGACCGGATGCAACCTGCTTTATTTTAGAGCGTTTTTCTGTGCCATGACGCGCAGGATCTTCACCACCTTCTCCTGAGTTTGAACGCCCACCTAATCGGTTCATTGCAACCGCTAAAGATTCATGAGCTTCTGGAGAAAGCGCCCCGAGAGACATTGCTGCAGAGTCGAATCGTGGAAAAATATTCTCTACGGCTTCAACCTCAGATAAAGGAATTTCTTTTGCCTGATCACTAAAACCAAATAAGTCACGCAAGGTAGCGACTGGTCGATTATTAACCAAACCAGCATATTCTTTATAGGCATCATAGCTACCAGTTTCAACTGCACGCTGAATTGTATTAATAACATCTGGATTAAATGCATGATATTCCTGACCATGCATATACTTTAATACACCACCTGGCTGTATAGATTTACGTGATTTAAATGCATCCTTCGCCAACAGAGACTGCTCAAACTGTAAATCCTTAAACGTAGCACCCTGAATACGACTAGCAACACCTTTAAAGCACAGATCTACTATCTCATCAGCTAAACCAATTGCCTCGAATAACTGAGCACCACGATATGATGCAACGGTTGATATCCCCATTTTAGAAAGTATTTTTAATAAGCCTTTACCAATACCCTTACGATAATTGTTCTTGGCTTCAATTGGGTCCATCAACATCTCACCAGTACTGATAAGATCATTCATAACCTGGTAAGAAAGATACGGATAAACAGCTGTTGCTCCAAATCCGAACAACACAGCAAAATGATGTGGATCTCTTGCAAATCCTGATTCAACAATAATATTTGAATCGCAACGCAAGCCTTTCTCCACTAGATGATGATGAACAGCACCTGTTGCCATAAATGCATTAATAGGGAGTTCGCCTTGAGCAATATCTTTATCTGATAAAATAAGTAATACCTTACCAGACTTAATTGCATTTTCAGCTTGGAGACAAACATCCTCTATGGCAGCTTTTAGGCCCTGCTCTTCTTTATACTGAAGACGTATTAAAAAGTGCTCAAAGCCTTGTTGATCTGCCAGAAGACGATTAAATTTTGCAGGCGTCAGTACGGGTGTTGCAAGTATTAATCTTTTTGCATGCTCTGACGTTTCTTCAAAAACATTATGTTCACGACCAATACATGTCTCTAATGACATCACAATTGCTTCACGAAGTGGATCAATTGGCGGATTTGTTACCTGAGCAAATTTCTGTCTAAAGTAATCTGAAACAGAGCGCACTCGTGAAGACAACACGGCCATAGGTGTATCATCACCCATTGAACCAACAGCTTCTTGACCACTTTCAGCAAGAGGTCGCAAAATCTGATCGCGCTCTTCAAAGGTAACCTGAAACATTTTCATGTGAGTTTTTAGTTCGTCTGCCGGCATTGGCTTAAAGGCAACATGCTCTTTATCCAAGGTTGCTTCAATACGAACAGCATTTTCTTTTAACCATTGCTTGTAGGGATGCGCTGCCTTTAAACGGCCATCTATCTCATCAGTATGTAAAACTTCACCGGTATGTGTATCTACAGCAAGTATTTGTCCAGGACCTACTCGACCTTTTGCTACAACGTCTTCAGCCTTATATCCATAGGTTCCAATTTCTGATGCAACAGTTAAATAACCGTTTTTAGTCATAACCCAACGGCTTGGACGCAAACCATTTCGATCTAACAAACATACTGCATATCGGCCATCCGTGAGTACGATGCCAGCCGGACCATCCCATGGCTCCATATGCATGCTGTTATATTCATAGAATGCACGTAAATCATTATCCATCGTATCGACATTTTGCCATGCAGGCGGAATCATCATTCTTACCGCACGAAAAAGATCAACGCCACCGGCCAATAATATTTCTAACATATTATCCATGCTAGATGAGTCAGAACCCGTACGATTAACTAATGGCTTAATTTCAGATAGGCCAGGAAGGTCTTCAGATGCAAATTTTGAACTACGAGCTACTGACCAGTTACGGTTACCTTCAATTGTATTAATTTCACCATTATGGGCAACACAGCGGAAAGGTTGAGCCAGTGGCCACTTGGGCATGGTGTTTGTGGAGAAACGCTGGTGGAATACACAAATACTAGTTTCTACATCTTTATTACCCAGATCAGGATAAAAGTTCGGTAAGTCTACAGGCATCATTAAGCCTTTGTAGGACACCACTTTCTCTGACAAGCTACACACATAAAAATCAGGATCTGACACTAGGCGCATTTCTGCTTTACGTCTCGCCATAAACAATTTAAGCGCTAATTCTCTTTCAGTATGCGTACCGGTACTACCTTGAATAAATACCTGTTTGATCACAGGCAAACACTCTAATGCCATACGCCCTAAACAGTCATTATTGGTTGGCACACTTCTCCAACCAACAACCTCAAGACCTTCTTTTTGAAGTTCTTCATTTAAAACTAATACCGCACTTTCAGCTTTCTCTGTATCTTGAGAAAGAAACACCATACCAACGCCGTAACGCTCAGCCAAAGATACATCGAACAGCTCTTTAGAAACATTTCTAAAAAAAGCATCAGGCTTTTGAATTAAGAGACCACAACCATCACCAGTTTTACCATCGGCAGCAATGCCTCCTCTGTGAGTCATGCATGTAAGTGACTCTATCGCCGTCAAAAGAAGATTATGGCTTGGTTGACCCTCCATCTGAGCAATCAATCCAAATCCACAGTTATCTCTAAATTCATCGGGCCGAAACAAACCTGCTGCCATATCAATCTCTCAAGAAAATATCATTTAAAATCATAAGGTTATAAGAACTAAAACAATCAAACCCTATAACTATGAAAATTGGGGTTGGACATTTTACACACGGAGAGGTCACTTAACAAATTTTAACTAAAACTTTGCCTCGACCTTTAACACGGAATAATGAATTTTATCTTATTAATCAGAAAGATAAAAATTATAAGACAGATTCAATAACAAACTGTCATTCTGGGTATGAAGCCAAAACCTCAGATGATCTTCTTATCCATGGGTTTTGACTACGGATAATCTTGGGAGAATTTTTCACTGCATCCTGCGCATGCGTTTTAGCCGGAAAAATACCATAAAACACGACATACCACGGCTTTCCCTTATGCTGCGTCATCAAGTAAAAAATATCAATTTTTTGTTCTCCAATTTTTTCAATGAAATTCAGAGCTGTTTGCTCTGAGTATGACCCTAAGATCTGAGCCAAATAAGACGAACCAGGCTGTGCTTGCAACCAGTTTTTTGACCTAAAACTTAACGATACTTTTGACTTATCATTTACTGAATCTTGCTTAACTATTTCTTTTTCCTGCAACTTTTCCTGCTCTTTATTATCTGAGCCAACGAATATTGCAATTGGTTTTTCTTGAACTGAAACCTCTTGACTTATTTCAGCAGATTCCTCAACTTTGAGCACCAATACTTCCGGAATCGAATTTTTCTCAAGACCTGCTCCAATCTTTTCACCTAAAACTTTCTGATTAATATTACCAAGACCATTCTCTGACAACGGTGCCTCTATAATTTCTTCTGTCTGCACATCTAAAGGTAAACTAATCCCCTTCTCCCGTATGACACGATCTAGCATGGCCAAACGAGATTTCTGCTTTAAGTCGCGATCATCAAGCTCTCGATCACCTATTACAAATTCGCCCTTAGGAACCTCTAATGTTTTAACCTCAAGCTTTTCCTCCAAAGAAAAGACAGGAATTATTCGATCAAACAAGCCATGCTGAAATGAAACAAAAATAAAAGATAATATGAGAAGACCTGAGAGACCGAACATGATTAAAACAGGAGTTCCTCGTTTTTTATGCTTAGTTTTAATTTTTAAAAGACCCGGTTCCAAAACCACACTTGGAAATAACTTATTTATACGACCAGGCAATCCTTTCCCAAGATCAACCATCTGTTGAATTTGGTTATCAGTCAACTCAAGCGCCTCAGAACTCCCAGCAATCATTAACGCTTGATCTAAATAGGGCAATACATCTTCCTGCGATAACGGCTTTAACTGGATCTGATGCCACCAAACACCCTGCTCTAAACCACTACCTAACTTGGTCGTCTGAATTAGCCCGCTAGAACCAGAAAACAACATCACTAGAGCACTTTCAGGCGGCAATTCCTTACAAAAGTTGCAATATGCCTGCAATTCTTTTTTGGGTAATTTATCAGCATTATCAAATGTAAATAAAGTCCTAACGCCATCCGCTGCAACTCGACGGTGACATTCAGCAAGCAAACAATACAAATTTTCAGTCATACCCAGCTCTTCAGTTTGCAAACCTAAAGAGTGAATGCATGCATCAAGGATATAACCAGCCTTACCTTTACCTTCCTGAACTAATCGCTCACAATCCAAATAAACAACATTTAAGCCTTCAAACGAAGACGAAACAAGCTGGCGCAAAATTTGAGTTTTACCTGCGCCCTTATCGCCCGTCAAAAACAAAACCATATCGCCAAAACTTGCTAAATGCCGTATTGTTTCAATATTATGTTGCCGCTGAGCGCCTTCAAAGAAGAAACCAGACTCCTCAGAAAAAAGCTCTGCCTTCAAATCAAAACGCTTTGCCAGCTGCTGAATTAAGGTATTATTATTTTGATGCTGACTCATTTCCATGCCTAATGAAATCTAAACTGAACTTTCTTTTTCAAGAAAACTGCCCACTTAATACTTTATTTAGATGCGCTTCAGAAAACTCATCAGTAACTATCGCTACACCCAAAGACCTCAATAAAACTAAACGTAACGTACCATCCATTACTTTTTTATCAACAGCCATTAAACTAAGATAATCCTGAGCCATCATACCCTCGGGGCCATAACTTGGTAGACCAGACCTTTCTAGCAAGTTTTTCACACGCAATATATCTGACTCACCAATCCAACCTTGCAAGAATGATAGCTGAACAGCCATCATGATACCTGCTCCGACAGCTTCTCCATGAAGCCACGCGCCATAGCCTTCGAAATTTTCTATCGCGTGCCCGAATGTATGACCTAAATTTAAAATAGCCCTGAGACCACCTTCTTTTTCATCGATTTCTACCACTTCAGCCTTGCAAGAACAAGACACTTTTATAGCGTAGGCTAAAGCTTCAGGATCCAACTTTTTTAAAAAATCAATATTACTTTCTAACCAGAAAAAAAAGTCAGGCTCACGAATGAGACCGTACTTAATCACTTCTGCAAGACCTGCTGACACCTCTCTTTCCGGCAAAGTCTGCAGGCTTAGAATATCAATAATAACGGCTTTTGGCTGATAAAAAGCCCCTATCATGTTTTTTCCTAGCGGATGATTGATTGCTGTTTTACCCCCGACAGAAGAATCTACTTGAGACAGCAAAGTTGTCGGTACCTGAACAAAATCAACACCACGCTGATATGCAGATGCTGCAAAACCAGCCATATCACCTACAACACCACCACCAAGGGCAACTATTGTAGTTTTCCTTGAGTGTGCTTTTTCTAACAAAGCAGTAAATATTAAATTGAGAGACTCCCAGTTCTTATACTGCTCACCATCAGGTAATGTCACCGTATCGACGGTATAGCCACCAAGCGCTTTTCTTATTTGCTGCTCATAAAGAGGCCCTACAGTTTCATTTGTCACAATCATTACTTTTTTTCCAGCAATGAATGGAGCAAATAATTCGGTTTTATCCAATAAACCTTCACCAATATAAATAGGATAGGAACGATTACCCAATCCAACCTTTAACTCAATCATGAAATTTACTCATTAATATTATCTACAGAATTCTCATTTTGGCTCAGCATCTGAACAATATCTTTAACGATGTTTTTTAGTGCTTTTTTATCTGTTTCTATTACCAAATCAGCAACACTACGGTAAATAGGATCTCTTAATTCATAAAGTTCAGACAAAACTAAAAATGCATCTTTATCACCTTGGAGAAGCGGACGATTTTTATCTTTATGAGTTCGATGAAATTGCTGATCTACAGAAGTATTCAAATAAATCACAAAGCCCTTTTTAGTCACTGAGTCACGATTTTCAGGACGCATCATAGCGCCTCCTCCAGTCGCAAGTACGACATTATTAAGCTCTGACAATTCTTTTATAACGGCAGACTCTCTATCACGAAATCCAGACTCTCCTTCGACATCAAAAATCCATGGTATATTTGCGCCTGTTCTTTTTTCGATTTCTTTATCGGAATCAAAAAACTGAAAGCCTAGATCTTTAGCAAGAATTTTACCTATTGTCGTTTTACCAGCCCCCATAGGACCAACAAAAACGATTAACTCTTTTATTTTACTCATACTTTTTCTTCTATCTACTTGCCTAAAAGGAAAATAAACATACTTTAAAAGGGTAACAACAAGAGAACACTACTGATATGCAATGATATCAGGCACTGATAGTGTAAATGAAGAACCATTCATTAACGTTTGCGGCATTATTTATATATAAAAAAAGGCTACATTAATGCAGCCTTTCTATTTGCTTGCTTAAATTGCATTTTGCAATAATTACTGATCAATCACACCATCTTTTAATAATTTTGGTGTAATAAATATCAACAACTCAGCCCGCTCATCAATTTCTTCGGTTTTTGTAAATAAAGCCCCAATGTATGGAATATCACCCAGGAATGGAGTTTTAATTATCGTTGTTGAGCGTTCTGATTGGAAGATACCACCTAAAACAACAGTTTCTCCATTTGCAACTAACACCTGAGTAATAACCTCATTGGTTTCAATACTTGGTATACCCGCGGTAACCTCACCACGGTTATCCTGATTGATTTTAAGATCCATAATTATCTTATCATCAGGTGTAATTTGCGGCGTTACCTCTAAAGACAGCACGGCTTCTTTAAAAGATATAGCTGTCGCACCGGAAGATGATGCTTGCTGATAGGGAATCTCTTCACCCGAT
>TARA_R110001592_G_scaffold52649_3_pt1 | contig 19888 bp, 18 predicted proteins | sample TARA_R110001592 | Tara Oceans TARA_R110001592 (sample SAMEA4398387) | marine metagenome | biome: Polar Biome; feature: [SRF] surface water layer (ENVO:00010504); material: water (ENVO:00002006), including particulate matter (ENVO:01000060) such as... | depth 5 m | reverse complement strand
CCCCAACCTTGGCAAGGTTGTGCTCTACCAGCTGAGCTATTCCCGCAATAAACCTGGTAATACTTCTAGTAATATAAGCGCTTGAGGCGTTTATATTTTATACTTTAACCGACTGCTGTAGTTGCTGTGTCGCTGAATTGGCGCATATATTAACGGATTCGATTCGAGAGTCAATAGGCTAAATTAATAATAGCGCATTTTTTTTAAGTCACTTAGAAATGCGTTTATTATTTAATCAAGATGACTGTTTTTCATCCGTAAATAGATACACCCAGGATGCGGTTAAGTATTGATACATCGACCATAACGTTAAACCTGAAGCGATATAGATCAATAAAATGCCAGACCGAAACAACCAAACATCCAAACTACCCAACAACAACAAGAGTATGGCCCACATTTGGCAGGCTGTTTTTAATTTGCCCATAAAAGAAACGGCAACATTGTCACGCTTGCCACGCTCTGCCATCCATTCCCTTAAGGACGATACCACAATCTCTCTACCGATAATGATCATGGACGGAACCGTGACCCAAACGCTTTGATAGTTTTCAATCACGACGGCTAAGGCAATCGCCACCATTAACTTATCGGCCACAGGGTCTAGAAATGCCCCAAAAGGCGTTGTTTGGTTCCATTTCCTTGCTAAATAACCATCAAACCAGTCTGTACCCGCCGCTACGGCAAAAACAATCGCACAGGCTTCGTAGTTCCATGGAAACGGAAGGTAATATGCAATAACAAACACAGGGATTAAGACAATTCGGGAAACCGTCAGGATATTAGGTAAATTCATCGTTACGTTCTACTTGCCTTATTTAGAGGTTTACTTACTTTGAAAGCGCCATTATGCACTATGCAGTGACAGATAAATATGCTCTGCTAAAGTTTCACTAATGCCTGCCACTTTAGAAATTTCTCTTATAGAAGCAGTTTTAATATTCGATACACTCCCAAAGTATTGTAGAAGCGCCTTTCTTCGTTTTGCACCAACACCTTCGATGCTTTCTAATAAAGACTGCTTTCTCGATTTATCTCTTTTTGCTCGATGCCCTGTTATTGCAAAACGATGAGCTTCATCTCTTATTTGTTGAATAAGATGCAAACCAGGGTTATCAGAATCACAGTCGATCGCCTTTAAACTTTTATCATTTTGTGGGAGCAATAAAGTCTCAAAGCCGGGTTTACGGCTTGCTCCTTTTGCTACACCAAGGACATTAAGTTGCAACAAGTTTAACCCGCCAAAGACTTCCAAAGCCAGATTAAGCTGCCCTTTCCCGCCATCTATAATCACTAAATCTGGCCATTTTTCATCGCCAGGTTTCAGACTCCGATAACGCCTCTCCAGTGTTTGCCTCATGGCGGCATAGTCATCTCCGGGCTCAACACCTTCAATATTGAAGTATCTATAATCTGCTTTTAGCGGCCCCTGCTCATTAAACACCACACAGGAGCCAACGGTCTTTTCTCCCGAGCTATGACTAATATCAAAGCATTCCATTCGCTTAGGCCTTGCGTCTAAGGCTAATAATTTAGTCAAAGACTCAAAGCGCTGAAACATTTGCTGCTTATCCAAGAGATGCGTTTTCAGGGCATTTTCTGCATTCGCCATGGCCATTTTCAGCCACTGGGCTTTTGCTTGCTTTACTTTATGAGAGAATTTAATTTTACGCTCAAGCGTTTTATGAATCGCTTCTTCAACAAGGCTTGCGCTGTCTAACGCTGCACTTAGCACAACTTCTTTTGGTAAATCTCTTGTTAAAGCCTGCCCAACATAATATTGAGAAATAAAGGACTCAAGCATCTCTTGTTCAGATAAATCCAGAGACATTTTAGGAAAGTAGTTTTTATGGCCCAATATTCTACCTTTACGAATAAGTAGCATGGAGACAACAACGACGCCTGATGAAATTACCAGACCTACAACGTCGACGTCATAACGACCCGATTCAGCCGACTGACTTTCCTGGACATGACGTATATGCTCTATCTGATCACGAAGCTCGGCTGCTTTTTCAAAATCCAATGCTTGTGCGGCTTCTTCCATTTGACGAATCAGGTTCTGAATTATTTCAGGGCTTTTCCCCTGTAGAAACATTTCTACATATTTAACATCTTGTGCATATTCTTCTGCACTTACCGCATCGACACAGGGGGCTTTACAGCGTTTAATCTGATACTGGAGACAAGGACGTGATCGGTTTTTATAGAAGCTTTCCTGACATTGTCGAACTTTAAACAATTTTTCCAGAAGGCTTAAACTTTCTCGAACAGAACCTGAGCTAGGAAATGGCCCAAAATACCGCCCTACTTTGCCCAGGGTTTTAGCTCGTTTCATTGAAAGCGATGGAAAAGGTTTGTCGGTCGCTAAATAAATATAAGGATAGGATTTATCATCTCTAAGCAAAATATTATAAGGAGGCTTTAATTCTTTAATTAAATTTTGTTCGAGGATTAAGGCTTCGGTTTCACTACCGGTAATGATGATTTCAATATTTTTAATTTTTTTAACTAAAGACTGGGTTTTAACTGAGTGCCCACTCTTTAGAAAGTAGTTAGATACCCTGGATTTAAGGTTTTTGGCTTTGCCAACATAGAGAATTTCATCCTTATGGTCGTACATTCTATAGACGCCAGGCGCTTTGGTTAGCTCGGCTAAAAATGATTTAGAATCAAATTCATCAGATGTGCTATTAGCAGGAATGGGGATAATTTTAGTTTGGTCTATCGACATCCAACAGACCATTGCGCACAGCTAGCAGGGTAAGCTCAACATCACTGTTGATGCTTAATTTTTCAAATATTCTATATCGATAGCTATTGACTGTTTTAGGACTTAAGCACAGTTTATCCGAGATATTTTGTACTTTCTGGCAATCAATAATCATCATGGCAATTTGCAACTCACGTTCTGATAAAGAATCAAACATGGAGTCTTTCGACTTATTCAAGGCCATCATTTGAGCGATATCCGGACTTATATAACGCTCACCTCTATAGACAGATTTAATAGCACGAATAATTTCAGAGATATGACTGTTTTTTGAAATATAAGCAGACGCCCCTGATTCCATGACATGCGCAGGATAAGGGTCATCTATGCAGGCGGTGACCACAACTATCTGAGTTTTCTCACAAATTCGTCTAATTCTTCTAGTGGCTTCAAGGCCACCAATACCGGGCATTTTCAAATCCATTAAAACTACATCGGGACAACTCGCTCTAAGCATATCCAAAGCCTCTTCGCCAGAGGAAGCCTCACCGACAACCTCTATGTTACCATCATCAAGAAGCATGCGAGCGATACCCGCTCGGATAAGCTCATGATCATCGACTACAAGCACTTTTATCAAGAATAGCCTCACGATTTATAGAATATAACATTCAGGAGTATTTATAAGACATTGCGACGGCACAACTCTAACACACTGAGAAAAGGGATTTAATATTCTCTTGGAAAATTCATGTGATAAGTCATACTTTTGAGTGAAAGGCTTTTAATTAGTTAAGCACTGACGAGATGCCTATAGCGATTTGCAGTCTTTTTTTCACGATGCTTAAAACCATGATCTGCAAGCCAATTTATTGATTCTAACTCACTATGGCAAACAGAGGTGGCATAGGGATGATTAACTTTAAAGATTTCTTCAAATTGATATAAAAGGTGGCTTCTATTTCGATGACTGACAACAACCGATATCGCTTTCATGCCTTTAATGTAAGACCAAGCATTCAGGGCTTTAAATGTTTCAATTTGAAAGGACTCCGATAACAACATATCAAGATGCTGTAAATTGATAACACATGCCCATTCTTGGGTAAAATAACGATGCACAAGACGCTTAAATTCTGAAACAAAATCCAGTGTTTGCTGCTCATTCCAAGACCCAAACATATCTACCGTCACAATATTATGCTCTGGCAGAATGGAGAAGAATTCTGTTTTTACATGCTTATGGCTAGCAACCGCATCTAACATTTCGTGCACCTTTTTTATTATTGTAATAACAAAAACTCAAACTTAGGCCTAGGGCCACAGCACTCTTTTAATGACTTAATTCAATAAATTTAGTCATTAGTGGATGTTTTTTTCATTATTGACTTCCACCCTTAAAGTTTAATCTATGTTAGAAAATAAGCGAGTATATTCCTTAAAATTTTGGCCTTTTTAGAAGAATTTTACTAATTCAAGCTGAATATAATCTTCATCACGCAAATAGAAGGTTTTTAACTGCTTTGACGCTTCAGCACCTTGGAAAGAACGTACCTCTATATTTAGCTTTAAATCACTGGCTAAGCGTTGATTAAACTCAAGAGAATAAAGCATTTCTTCTGTTTTTGGGTCATAAATAATCCCTGCCAAAAACTGAATCGAGTCAATATCATTCATGGCATATCGCCAGCCAAGGAAAAAGTCTCGTTCGAAACTATGTAGCGCAGATTTTTCTAGATTTTTTTGCTGACGGCGATCATCAAAAAGGTATTCTACTATCCAACCAAGATCAGCCGACGTTTCTAGAATACCAACCTGCGTATACTCAAAACCAAACACTGCAGCACTATAACGTTGAACTTCCCCTGAACTAGTAATCCCTTCAAATTTCCAAAGCCATTCTTCAAAAATATACTGAAGCTCTAAACCTGTTTGATCTATTTGATTATATATGGGAGCGCGTGTCGGAAAACCATTTTTATCAACAAAAACAGGGTTGCGACTTGTTCCTGAAAAATGAGAAATAGCGATATCAAGATCATCAATATAGACCGCATATCGAAGCGCAAAATCATTATGCCATTGCTCTGCTGAAGACTGGTACTGAGTATTTTCAACATCAACAATAAAGGGCAGAGCATTCAAGCGCCCCTGCTTACCTGGAAATGTTCTTTCTCTGAAATAGGGAAGCCAAAAAAAATCAAGATTCCCCCACTCACGTTCGATAGCGAACTTAAGCATTGGTTGCCCTAGCTTATCTTCGCCATCAACATTTTCAACGAGATCCGTTTGATTAATGACATCAACTAAATGCCGAGACTCTGTCACCCCCCAAAACACCTTAGATACACCGACTTTCATTTCCCAATTATCTGCTACATGTGTCCAGTAGGCTTCTCTAATATCGATATGGCTTCTTTCCATGTCTTCGCTATCGAAACGGCCAAATAAAACAAAATTAAAATAATTAGCATCAATAGCATTCTGGTATTCAAGCTCTCCCCTTATAGATGGCTGAAAACGTTCCTGATTCTGCAAACCCTGCTCGAAAAAATAACGCGATTCCAGCCCAAGTTCAGCGCTAACATCGACTGATTCAGCCTTAACAGCAAGAGTATGCGAAACGAGAAAAAGACTTAGAAAGGATAGTGTCGAAAGCAGGTTAGGCGGCACGTTTTACTCCAAAGGCTAATATTAAAGTCAAATTGAACTGCATGATGCAGATCTTATTTATGGCTTTCAACAGAATAAATGGAAAAGTTTTTCTCGAAAATATTTACAAAACATAAAACACTGTATATATTTACAGATACTGTTTACTTACACAGCAATTGAAATTTATTAACAGCGACTAAACACTCATCAATTTGGACGACGTCTTATGCTGAAACTAACAAAACGACAACAAGAAGTATTAGAGCTGATTAGACAGAATATTGATGAAACAGGCTACCCACCAACACGGGTAGAAATTGCCCAAAGATTAGGTTTCAAATCTGCAAATGCTTCAGAAGATCATATCAAAGCCTTAGCCAAAAAAGGCGCTATCGAAATAGTCCCGGGGGCTAGCCGTGGAATCAGGCTCCCCCAAAGTAATATTCCTGAAGGTCTGCCTATTATTGGTCAAGTTGCAGCAGGCAATCCCATTCTCGGGGAAGAACATATTGAAGATTACTGTAGCCTGGCACCGGAGTTTTTTAATCCATCTGCTGACTACCTGCTTCGAGTGAAAGGCCAAAGCATGAAAAATATTGGCATTCTAGATGGCGATTTACTTGCCGTACATAAAACAGAAACCGCACGAAATGGACAAATAATTGTCGCCAGAATAGGTGAAGAAGTGACCGTCAAACGCCTATTCAAAAATAAACATATCGTAGAACTTCAAGCAGAAAATGAAGATTTCGAGCCCATTATAATCGACCTAAGAGAACAGGAATTATTTATCGAAGGCTTAGGAGTCGGGGTAATTAGGAAGGAGAACTTACAATGAAACAGTTATCAATTTACGATAATGAGTACTTAAACGAATTTGATACTTCAAACCAAGCTAAAACCTGGACCTCAGCACTGTGTCATCAACTGCCTGCTGCTAAAGCAGATAGTGAAGCAGATAGTGAAGCAGATAATAGTAAAGCAAGCATGTCCTTATCTCAAGCTGACACAGACATCCAAGAGCAACAAGCCTTCCCTGCGAACGTGACCGAAATAGTACTTACAAAAGAAAAAATAGATAGCATCCAATTGATATTACCTATGCTGATAAACCTGCATCAGGAAAAACGCTGGTTGGCATGGATTGACCCGCCAATACAATTATTAAAAGAATGGCAAAAAACCCATCAAGAGTCTGCCCTTAACGACATCATGATTCTCAGATCTAACGATAACCTGAGCGTATTTGAATTAAGTAAAAGAGCACTGGAAGCGGGAACCTGTCACGCGGTGATTGCCTGGACAAATAATTTGAATCAAGATCAGTTTTCAAAACTAGAAACAGCTTCTTCTATAGGTAATAGCCACGGCATCATTTTGAAGTCCCGCATGCAGTCGATTTGATGCTTTTAACTTTTACCAAAAGCCTCTATTTAAAAAGACAATCAACTTTCTACTTAGCAATTTTCCTTTCATAAAACTGATCAGTGTTCAATTAAGAGCACTGATCAGAATGTCTTTATGTGTCTCCACACAAACCTATAATAGAAAAAACCAAAACGTCTATTTATGTACTCCACAATGTACTTCACACTTTTCTTTACTTCTTTTACAAATAAAAAATTCGCTCTATTTTTAGTTTCGAGTGATTAAAAGCAATTCTCTTAGTAAAAGTCACCCTTAAAAACATTCCGACAAATAGCTATTGATTAAAATTTAAAGTCGAAGTACTCTCCATTCACAGATATATGACCAACAGTCACAAATTATTCATTTAGCATTCTTCAAAGAATTATTGCTAATTATAATTATTACAAAACAGGCGATATTTATGATTGAAGGTATTAGTCAGTTCATACTTAAGCATCGATTTTTTATCATTTTTACATCTATTTTGATCGTCATTTTAGCTGCATTAAGCCTTCCTAATACCAAGTTTAGTTCAGATTATCGTATCTATTTCAGTGAAGATAACCCTCACCTGCAAGCCTATGAAGAATTACAAGCAACGTTTACCAAAAGTGACAATGTCATGTTTGTCATTGCACCTAGAGATGGTCAGGTATTCACACAGTCCACCCTAGCCATCATTGAACAATTGACTGACATGGCATGGCAACTTCCCTACTCAATCCGTGTCGACTCTATCACTAACTATCAACATACCATTGCAGAAGATGATGATTTAATTGTCGATAACCTGGTACGTGACTCGCTAAAAAGAACAAATGATGAGCTTAATCAAGCTAAGAATATCGCACTAAATGAACCCTCTTTGGCTGGAAAATTAATATCACTCTCTGCAGATGTCACAGCCGTCAATATCTCAATTGAAATGCCGGGCTTAGATCCAAGCACCGAAACCCCCGAAGTCGCTTATGCAGCGTATGACATTCAAAGCTTATTAAAAGAAAAGTATCCTGATTTAGAGGTCTACGTGACTGGACAAATTATCATGGATAATACATTTAAAGATGCAGCTATTTATGATTTAACACACATTATTCCCTTAGCGTTTCTCATTGCTACCTTATGTATTGCCATATACATGTTCATGGCAAGCGGAAGTGTTGTCACATTATTTTCAGGCAGCCTATCTATACTTATTATTATTGTGGCATCAATATTGTTTGCTCAAGGCATTGCCTCTTGGTTACATATAGATATAACGACGGCCTCGGCCAATGCACCCACGATGATTCTAACGCTCGCGATTGCAGACTCGATACATATTCTGGCGTCTTTTTTTCAACAAATGCAGCTTGGCAAAACGAAAGCTGCAGCAATATCTGAAAGCTTAAGAATTAACCAACAACCTGTATTCTTAACAAGCATTACCACCATAATTGGCTTTCTATCTTTAAACTTTAGTGATTCTCCTCCCTTCAAAGATTTAGGTAATATCGTTGCAATCGGTGTATTTGGCGCTTGGTTATTTTCAGTGTTTTTATTACCGGCCTTAATTATGTGCTTGCCTTTCACAGTAAAAGAAAAGGCAAACAATGAAAGCCGTTGGACACAAGTACTCGCAAACTTTGTCATTAGATACGCAAAAAAAGTATTGCTGGTAAGCATTCTTGTTATGGGCTTCTGTATTGCCTTCCTACCTCAGAATGAGCTAAACGACATTTGGATAGATTATTTCGACACCTCGATGAAACAGAGGCAATCAGCTGATTTCACAAGGGAACGACTCACGGGCCTGGGTGATATTTCCTTTATTGTATCCGCAAAAGAAGGTAAAAGTGTCACAGATCCGGCTTATCTTGAAGGGCTTGAAAAAGCAGCAATCTGGCTCAGACAGCAAGCAGAAGTTCAACATGTATTAAGCTTTAGTGATGTCATGAAACGCTTGAATAAAAATTTATATGGCGATGTAGAAGAGCAATATCGTTTGCCAGAGAATGCTGAATTGGCAGCTCAGTACTTATTACTCTATGAGATGTCTTTGCCTTTTGGTCTGGATTTAAATAACCAGGTAGATATCACCAAAACCCAAACCAGGCTTTTAGGTTCTCTCGCTAAAATATCAACATCAGAACTATTAGATTTACAAAGCCGTGCAATTGAATGGTTTGCTATAAACATACCTGAGCTAGATTTTTCTCATGGTGCAAGCAGTGATGTCATGTTTGCTCACATAGGACAGAGCAATATTATTTCTATGCTAGAAGGAACATTTATTGCTCTAATACTTATTTCAATCGTTCTAGGTATCAGCCTAAGATCAGCCTATTATGGAACAATTAGTTTACTGCCTAATATTCTACCCGCACTTGTTGCCTTTGGTATCTGGGGAATGACTGTGGCTCAAATTGGACTTGGTTTATCGGTTGTTTTCGGCATGACACTGGGCATTGTCGTAGACTACACCGTTCACTTTTTGAGTAAATTCCTTAGAGCAAAACGTGAAAACCAACTATCCACTGAAGATGCCATTCGTTATGCATTCAGCACAGTGGGTGTTGCACTTTTAGTCACCACGTTCATACTCTTCGCTAATTTTTCAGTGTTAACTATTTCAGATTTCTCAATGAATGCGGATATGGGCCTGATGACGGCCGTCACGATTGTCGTTGCGTTATTAGTCGATTTCTTTTTCTTGCCGCCATTGTTACTGTTTTTGGTTCGCAACCATAAAAAGCCTAAGTCTTCAGAATCTTAAAATAATACCACCTAAAATGGAGCATACTTAATGTTAACAATAAACCTTCATGTGACGACCAAGTCTATAGTTTTAGCGCTTAGCTTATTATCAGTTTCTTTATTCTGTAGTGCAAAAACCGATAGTGCAAAAACCGATAGTGCAAAAACCGATAGTGCGAAAACACCTGCCGAAAAAGGTCTTGAAATAGCGATTGAAGCCGATAAACGCAATACAGGCTGGCAAGATACAACTGCAGAAATGACCATGATTCTGCGCAACAATAGAGGCGATGAAAGCATTCGTACCTTGCGTGTTAAAAGCCTGGAAGTCGCAGATGATGGTGATAAAAGCCTCACAATATTTGATGAGCCAAAGGATGTTAGCGGAACAGCTCTATTAACCTTTTCTCATAAAACAGATTCAGACGATCAATGGTTATATCTTCCAGCACTAAAGCGTGTAAAACGGATTGCTTCGAAAAATAAATCTGGCCCCTTCATGGGAAGTGAATTTGCTTTTGAAGACTTAAGCTCCCAAGAAGTTGAAAAATATACCTATGAATACTTAAAGGATGACGCTTGTGGTGAGCTCACATGCTTCGTAGTCAAGCGCTTCCCTACTGATGAAAATTCTGGCTATACCAGTCAAACCGCATGGATTGACCAGACAGAATATCGCATCATTAAAGTAGACTTTTATGATAGAAAAGAAGCCCTTTTAAAAACCTTGGTATCCGATGGTTACACACAATATTTAGATACTTTCTGGCGCCCTGAAAAAATGGCAATGCAAAATCATCAAACAGGAAAAAGTACCGACCTGATCTGGAAAAACTATCAATTTAAAACAGGTTTAGATGAGGGTGATTTTAGTAAAAATAGTTTGAAACGCGCTCAATAATGCTCTAAAAACCCAAAGGCATACTATATCTCACAATAATGCCCACTTACGCATATTTCACGTGATAAATGTGCTTTTTTTTACCTTCTTCGCTCAGAATTATCGATCTAATACTTGGCTCTCGGTATACTAGGCGTCAACACTAAGCTGAAAACAAAAAACAATTAACAGGTAGTTTTCCACTATGCATTCATTTCAAGCCCCTAATCGTATATTAATGGGCCCCGGCCCTTCAGATGTATCTGAACGTGTACTTAAAGCCTTATCTCAACAAACCATTGGCCACTTAGACCCGCAATTCGTGGTTTTAATGGATGAAATTAAAGTCTTACTTCAATATGCTTTTCAAACTAAAAACGAACTAACCATTCCGGTTTCTGCGCCGGGTTCCTCTGGTATGGAAACCTGCTTTATGAATTTGGTAGAACCCGGCGACCATATTCTGGTCTGCATAAATGGTGTTTTTGGCATGCGCATGAAAGAGGTCGCGTCCAGATCGGGTGCGGAGGTTCAAGCTCTAGAATTTGAATGGGGAGAAGCGGTCGACCCTAGCACTGTAGATAACTACCTGGCTTCGCATCCTGAAATTGAGATGCTGGCTTTTGTTCATGCAGAAACATCCACCGGTGTACTCTCTGATGCAAAAACGCTCAGCGAGATTGCTCACAAGCATCATTGTCTTGTTATCGTAGATGCCGTGACCTCACTCGGCGGCAGTGAGTTACGTGTTGATGATTGGCAAATTGACGCCATTTATTCTGGTACTCAAAAATGCCTTTCGTGTATCCCGGGTTTATCGCCTGTTAGCTTTAGCGCTAATGCAGTGGAGAAAATTAAAAAGCGTACCCATAAAAACTACAGCTGGTTTTTAGATTTAAATCTAGTAATGGATTATTGGGGAAAAAACGTAAAACGGACTTATCATCATACTGCCCCCGTCAATAGCCTTTATGCATTACATGAATCTTTACTGATTTTAAAAGAAGAAGGCATTGAAGCTGCCTGGCAACGCCACTTACACCACCATCAAGCTTTGGTAATAGGACTGGAAGCGCTAGGTCTCGAACTTTTGGTCGATAAGGATATAAGACTCCCACAACTAAATGCCGTTAAGATACCAGAAGGTATTGATGATGCTCAAACACGAACAACCCTTCTCAATGAATTTGATCTGGAGCTTGGTGCGGGTTTGGGTAAATTTGCTGGAAATGCTTGGCGAATCGGCCTTATGGGCAACGGCTGCAGCCAGAAAAATGTGACTTACTGCATCGCTTCACTTGGAACGACGCTAAAAGAGCAAGGTTTTGACTGTAATACAGAGCTTGCCTTGGAGGCAATACAGGCCTTCTACTCGAGTAATCAGCCAGTTTAATGAAAACCTTATTAATGGTGGCGCACTGCCCTTCGGACAACACTCGAAAACTTTGGTCTTCAGTATCCAAAGGCGTGTCTTCTATTACAATGGAGAATACTCAGTTTAAAGCATTATCTGCTTTTGACACAAAACCAGCAGATGTATTGAATGCTGATGCCATCATTTTGGGTACCACTGAAAACTTAGCCTATATGAGTGGCGCCCTTAAAGACTTTTTTGATAGATGCTATTACCCTTGCCTAGAGCTTAAACAAGGTTTACCTTGTGCGGCATTTATCAGGGCCGGACATGATGGAACAGGCACGATAAAAGCACTTAAAACAATTACCACAGGTTTAAAATGGCGCTGGGTTCAGGCTCCTCTTTTATTAAAAGGCGACTATTCAGTAAAATTTGAAGAACAATGCTTTGAATTAGGTGCTGCTATGGCATGCGCTTTGGATGAAGGAATAATTTAGCCTTCCTTCTCACTTTAAAATCTATCTATCCACTTCAGTTAACGAGGCTCACGTGTTTAAAATTATTATCGCCATTATTATTATCGCACTGGCTGCATTTGTCGTTCAGCGCATGCAGAGTAATAAAAAAGATGCCGCTGGCAACGCACAATCAGGTATCGACTTTCTTGCGCAAAACATGACGAAAGAAGGTGTTGTCACCACTGAATCTGGTTTGCAGTACAAGGTACTGGCTAAAGGCACGGGCGAAGAACACCCTGCAGCAACAGATAAAGTAAAAGTTCATTATCATGGCACCTTAATTGACGGTACGGTTTTTGACAGTTCAATTTCAAGAGCTCAGCCTATCGAGTTTGGTTTAAATCAAGTCATCAAAGGCTGGACTGAAGGTTTACAACTTATGGTTGAGGGAGAAAAGACCCGTTTATTTATTCCTAGTGAACTAGGCTATGGCAATAGATCCGCAGGTTCAATTCCAGCAGGTTCAACACTCATTTTTGACGTAGAACTGATAAAGATCAATCCATAGTAGCCTAGACTAAGAAATAGCTATTCAGACGCTTTTAGATAGTTAAACTATAGTGTTATGATTGATACATTATTTTAAGTGCGTTAAAAAAATAACTAGAAAGCACCAAGCTCTCGATGCATTTTTGTTAACCAGCTTTTTATCGTACACACCTTATAAAGTTACCCTGTTTTTTGGAGAGAAGAATGAAACTTGTTACAGCTGTTATCAAACCTTTTAAATTAGACGATGTACGTGAGGCTTTATCTGAAATTGGCGTTCAGGGCATTACAGTGACTGAAGTGAAAGGTTTTGGTCGGCAAAAAGGACACACTGAGCTTTATCGTGGCGCAGAATATGTTGTCGATTTTCTGCCTAAAGTAAAATTAGAAATTGCGATCAGTGAAGATATGTTAGATAAAGTGATTGAAGCCGTCATGGGTGCAGCTAACTCTGGCAAGATCGGCGATGGAAAAATCTTTGTTTCAAACCTTGAACAAGTTATTCGTATTCGTACTGGCGAGACTGGAAGCGACGCAGTTTAAAACTGAACAGCTTACTTAAAGCCATAAAAAACACCCTTTTGGGTGTTTTTTATGGCTTTAAGTAAAGATAAATTATTCACAAAAATGACGTTCGTTGAGCTTGTCGAAACGTTAAAGAATCTAGAGTTTTAGGAAACCGGAGCACCCCTTCGACAAGCTCAGGGAACGGTAATTTCAGCTCTATATACTTATTGTTTAATAAACATACCGACTCAATTTACCGCAAGAATACCCGCCTATATTTTCTTTTGCTTTAACACTTCAGCTTTATGAAGAAGTTCTTTTGCGCGATCCACCACCGGCAAGTCAATCATCTTCCCTTTATATTCAACGGCGCCTTTGCCTTGAGCCAAACCTTCTTCAAAAGCAAGAAGTAAGCCTTGCGCATGCTCAACTTCTGCATCTGAAGGTGTTAGCTCCTCATTCAATACTTCTACTTGCTTAGGGTGAATGCAGAATGCCCCGACAAAACCTAATTGTTTAGAAAATTTCACTGTCTCTCTAAATGCCGTAATATCACTGTAATCAGCAATAGAACCAGGAAAGCCTAAAGGCATGATATTCGCTCTTCGACACGCAAACGCGAGCATTTGATTCGGTAATAACAATGTTTGAGGCTGTGGCAGCATACCTGCTGTTGCAGAAAAATCTTCAGAACCGAGTGTCATGGCAACCACTCTTGGATGGGCTGTAGCAATTTCATCTAAAAAAGGCAAGGCATCGACAGACTCTATCATCGCAATAATAGCGGTATGACCTTTCGGCAAGTCTCGAATCTGCTCTAAGGCATCGATATACTCTGCAAACTTCTGAACCTGCTTAGCCGACTCAACCTTAGGGATAACGATTGCGCTCACCGATTCATCAATAGATGCATCAATATCATCCATGGCATAGCTTTCATCAAGATTGATGCGTACTAATGCAGCCGCACCATGCTGGCTAACCATTTTAGCTGCTGGAATAACGCACTCTCGAGCCATTTCTTTTTGCTCGAGCGGGACGCTATCTTCAAGGTCAAGAATATAAGCATCTGCGCCTCGGGTATGCGCTTTAGCAACAAATTTCTCTATATGAACAGGAATGAAAAGCGCCGTTCTCCAGCCTGGATAAGTCAGTTTTTCCATCTTTAATCTCTTATTTAATCTCTTATTTAATCTCTTATTTTTCCAATATTGCTTGAATCGTCATACAGACAGAACCAGATTCATCGGCTGACCATAAGGATAAAGCTGTACGATCTCGCTTAACAGAAACACTAAATGCCGCTGTATCGAAAGTCGGCCTGACAGCTCTAAATTTAAAGCTTTTTAAACTCTCTTTTGCAAAATGCTGACGCTTTAATTCCAATAACAAGGTGACCAATAAAGGACCATGAACTACTAAGGCAGGGTAAAGCTCTTCATCAACGGCATAGTTTCTATCGTAGTGTATACGGTGGCCATTATAGGTTAAGGCGGAATACCTAAATAAAAGTACGGGATCGGGCTTAACAAGCTGCATAAAATCCAAATCTGCAGGAGCAGACTTTCCAGGCGGCAAGTCAGTTTTTTCGGTCGGCTGATCTCGATAAACTATATTTTGAAGCTGTGAAATACATAATTCATCATCTTGAGAAATGTTATGTCGGACATTGACGAAAACTAAGGTACCTGAACTTCCTTCTTTAAGCTCAACAGACTCAATCGTAGATAAGCGAGTAGCAGCCTTACCTATAATCAGAGGCTTATGGCACTCGACATCCCCCCCAGCCCACATCCTTCTTGGTAAAGGTACGGGAGGTAGAAAACCACCTTTATCGGGGTGCCCATCAAGGCCAGTGGCATCGCCTCTTGGCGTCGGTAAGAAATACAACCACTCCCAAAAGGGCGGCAACTTATCACCTTTCTTAGGCACAGTGTCATTATTTAATGCCGCTGCAAGCGCTTGTGCAGGAAATAGACCTATATCATCTTCTTTCGTTTCTTGCTTTCCGACCCATCCTTGTAGATAGGTAATATCGATATCCGTCATTATTTTTCCCCAAGATCTATGGATGGCTAATAGTTCAGTAATTATAGTTGTATAAGCATATCAAGGCGTTGAATACCTTAACGTTTTAAAAAACCTGGCATACATCTTCTTATACCTATTTATTCGGAAGGATTGATTCCAAATAGATCCAATAACCACTCAGCTTTATGCTGGCTGCCCTCTTCGGCTGCGCGACGAACCTGAACGGTAGGCTCATGAATTAATTTATTTGTTAAACTTCTCGCTAATTGGGCCAACACAACATCAGGATTGGCGCCACGTTTTAATGCATTTAAGCCTTTCAACAATTCTCTTTGCTGTAAGGTTTCAGCTTGCGACCTAAAACGCTTTAATGCATCGCCTACACCTGAAACACGCTGATGATTAAGAAATGCCTCACATCCTTGTCGAATATACTCTTCTGCTTCTAAAGCTGCACCTTCTCTTGACTTTAAACTTTCATCAATGACGCCTTTCAAATCATCGACAGTATATAAATACACGTCGGCTAAGTCTCCGACTTGTGGTTCAATATCTCTAGGAACAGCAATATCAACCATAAAAAAAGGCCGGTGCTTACGAATTTTCAAGGCTCTTTCAACAGCACCCTTCCCTAGAATAGGTAAAGTGCTGGCCGTCGATGCAATAACAATATCTGCCTGTTCTAATAAGTCTGGTATATCACTAATAAGTGCTGCTTCACCACCCACGAGATCTGACAGGTCCTGAGCCCTCGAAAGAGTTCTATTCGCAATAATGATTTTTTTGATACCTCCTTGTTTCAAATGACGAGCCACGAGCTCTGTCGTTTTCCCAGCGCCGATTAATAAAGCGACATTATCTGAGAAGTCAGAAAATAACTGGCGTGCCATATTCACCGCTGCAGCCGCAACAGAAACCGGATTTTCACCGATAGCGGTTTCTGTTCGAACGCGTTTCGCCACCGAGAAACAGTGTTCAAATAATCGGCTCAAATGATGGCTAACAGATCCGGCATCTACTGCACTACTATAGGAAGATTTCAATTGGCCAAGAATTTGAGGCTCACCTAAAACAAGAGAATCCAAACCAGAAGCAACACGCATAAGATGACGAATGGCATCATCATCTTTAAAACTAAAACAGCAAGATTTAAGGCTTTCAATGTCGACGCCATGATAATTAGACAACCATGACAACAAGGAGTCCGACGACAAACTGTCATCACCTGCACAATAAATCTCAGTTCTATTGCAGGTGGAGACAATGACTGATTCAAGCACACCATTAACGGCTTGGATTGAAGACAGCGCCTCACCTAAGCACTGTAAATCGAAAGCGACCTGCTCTCTTACACCCACAGAAGCGGTTTTATGATTAATCCCAAACGCCAAAAAAGACATGTTTACCAGTAATTTTGATTGAAAGTCGCTATTCTACAAATAGAATACAGATAAAGCCAATGAGACTTCACTCAAAGCGCGAGTAAATTGATCTAGCTCATCATTGACACCTCTTCATCTTATGTCATGATAAACACTGTTTAATTCAAACTTTTTAGACTGCATTTAATACCAAAATTCAATAAAGAGAATCTCGCTTGAAGCTTATAAAAAACCTATCGATCATCTCAGTATTTACCTATCTTACAGCCTGTTCCACTGGCTTTGGTCTGCAATCAGACGCTACAAGTGCAAACCAGGAACAAGCTTCCAACCCAATAGAAGGCTTAGTTAAACCAAAACTAAAAGATTTTGACTTAGAAAAAGATACCTTATTTGACCTCATGGTTGCAGAAGTCGCAGCACAAAGAAATCAATTTAATATCACCTTGCTAAATTACATTCAACAAGCTCATATGACGCGTGACCCCGAAATCATTAAACGCGCGATTAATGCCGCTCAATATACAAAAGACATTGAAGCTATTAAAGAAATGGCTCTACTCTGGTCAGATATTGAACCTGATAACATTTCAGCCCATCAATTATTAGCCTTCCAGTACTTTTATAGTAAAGACTACAGCGCATCAGTAGAAGAACTTGAAAAAATCCTAAAACTTAATGGTGACCCAAGAATTGATTCTTTAGCACTGGGTGCACAAGCATTGCCGGAAAAAGAACAACGTGAGATTCTAGAGCTCTTCAAAGATTTATATAAAACTAACCCTCAACACTACCTTCTTCCCTACAGCATCGCTTTCTTACATAAACAACTTAAAGAATATGATGAGTCTCTTATCACACTTGAAGCCGTATTCAAATTAAAGCCTGAGTTTTCACCTGCAAGCGTATTAAAAGCAAATATCCTTTATGATCAAGGCAAGCTAAAAGAGTCTATTAGCTTTGCATCGCAAGCTTTCGATAAATTTTCAAACGACCATAACCTTGGCAGATTATATGCCAGCATGCTCGTAGAAGATAAACAACTCGACAAAGCAGAAGAGGTTTTTAAGTCACTGATTGCACACTACCCTCAAGCGCCAAGCCTAAAATTATCCTTAGGCTTAGTAGAACTTGAAAACCAGAAAATTGAAAAAGCTAAAATTATTTTCCAAGAATTACTGAGTGCCGGACAACATCCAAATGAAAGCCACTTTTATCTTGGACGCATAGCGGATCAGGACAAAAAATATGATGAGGCCATTGCACATTATAAACAAATTCAAGAAAGTCCAAATTATGAAGCAGCCATCGAACGCACCAGCTTCCTCCTGACACAGCAAAATAAAATCGATGAGATGATCAGCTACTTAAGCGAATTAAGATCCAAAGATCCACAAAGAAAAAAAATGCTTTGGCTGCTAGAGGTAAAATTACTATCCCTAACTCAATCTAAAGAACGAATGATGAATAGTTTAGATAAGGCAATCATTGACTTCCCAGAAGATGAGCAACTCCTTTACGCCCGAGCGATGAATCTGGATACCGAGAACAACTTGGCAGCAATGGAAGCCGATTTACGGAAAATACTAGCGCACAAGCCTGATAACGCTATCGCACTAAATGCCTTAGGCTACACCTTAGCTGACAAGACTGACCGCCTACCCGAGGCCTTCCTCTTAATTCAAAAAGCACATACCCTTGAACCCGAAAATCCTGCGATTTTAGACAGCTTAGGCTGGGTTCTGTATAAACTTGATAAGCAAGAAGATGCGCTTATTTATCTTCTTAAAGCTTTTCAAAGTTATCAAGATGGCGAAGTTGCAGCACATCTTGGGGAAGTATTATGGTCTCTTAATCAGAGAACAGAAGCGCTTGATGTTTGGCTAAATGTGTTGAAAAAACATCCTAAGCATCCTATTTTATTAGAAACCATCCAGCGTCTCGCGCCTGAAGTACTTATTCAGAGAAACACCACAGCAGAGGATGAAAATATCCCCTCTGACACTAAAAGCCCTGATACGATTAACGATTCTGATAAGGTAAATAGTGAAACCCCTTAATTATCTTAGACTGCACCTTATGGTTCGTAGTCTTTTTTTTATACTGATTATTATAGTTCAGGGCTGCTCTTTACTACCTAAAGAACCCACTCTTACTGAGACTATTTATGACTGGACAAGCACTGAATCCCAACTAAGAAAATTAAATCATTGGTCTTTATTTGGAAAATTCGGTATTAGAACAGAAGAAGAATCTGTTACCGCAGCCATTAATAAATGGGTACAGACAGATGATCAATTTGAAATTGATATTTCATCGACATTTTTTGGTTTAGGTTCCTCGAAATTGCTGGGGAATTCTAAATTCCTAATTATCTATGAGCCTGGAGAAGAGCCCGTTAGTTCATTCGAGCCAGACAAATTAATGGAGTCTGCACTCGGCATTCCCTTACCTATTTCTTATTTGCCCTCCTGGATTAAAGCCTTGCCAGCAGAAGATATAAGTTTTTCTCAGACCTTTAACAAACAAGGCTTACCTGAATCATTAATACAAGATGGCTGGACACTTTCATTTAGCAACTATCATACTGAACACAAACCACCTTTACCGGGTAAAATCAAAATACAACGAGATAACATACGCATCATTTTGGCAGTCAAAGAATGGACAACACTTTAAGTTTAATTTCACCCGCAAAACTCAATTTATTTTTGCACATTAATGGAAAAAGAACCTCGGACCAAGACTTCCCCGGTTATCACGAGCTACAGACTGTCTTTCAAATTCTTGACCGCGGCGACGTGCTGCACTTCACCTTAGAACAAAAACCAGGTATTCGAATCTCACCATATTTTCCCAATATCTCCCTGAAAGATAATTTAATTTTCAAAGCGGCTGAAGCATTACGTAAGACCTCAAAGCGTGAAGATTCACTTCCTGGCATCCACATCAGAATCGAAAAGAATTTACCGATGGGTGGCGGCCTTGGTGGTGGTAGCTCAAATGCGGCAACGACACTACTAGCCTTAAATTATTTATGGCAGCTTGACCTTAATGAAGACTTACTTGCTGCCATAGGTACCAGCTTAGGCGCAGATGTACCCATATTTGTAAGAGGACGAAGCGCCTGGGCTGAAGGTATAGGTGAGCTGATAAGTCCCATAAAACTAAAGGAATACTGGTATGTCATACTCATTCCAGAATGCTCTG
>TARA_R110001592_G_scaffold363221_2_pt1 | contig 19906 bp, 16 predicted proteins | sample TARA_R110001592 | Tara Oceans TARA_R110001592 (sample SAMEA4398387) | marine metagenome | biome: Polar Biome; feature: [SRF] surface water layer (ENVO:00010504); material: water (ENVO:00002006), including particulate matter (ENVO:01000060) such as... | depth 5 m | reverse complement strand
TAAAGTGGCTTGCGAAACGCTTGTAACTACAGGTCAGGTAATTCTTGCTGGAGAAATCAAAACAAGTACATATTTAGATGTTCAACACATTACTCGTGATGTAATCAAGCGCATTGGTTATACCAAAGGTGAGTATATGTTTGAGAGCAATTCTTGCGGTGTTTTGAGTGCTTTGCACGAACAATCACAAGACATCAATCAAGGTGTTGATAGAGGATCTAAAGAAGAGCAAGGTGCTGGTGATCAGGGAATGATGTTTGGTTATGCTTGTGACGAAACGGCTAACTACATGCCTTTGGCATTGGATTTATCGCACAGAATTTTGAAAACATTAGCTGAAATTCGTAAGGAAGGAAAGCAAATGACTTACCTGCGTCCTGATAGTAAATCTCAAGTAACGATTGAGTACGATGATGACGATCAGCCAGTGCGTATTGATGCTATTGTAGTGTCAACACAACACGATGATTTTGCTGAAGAAAGCAGCATGTTGGCTAAAATTCAGAAAGACGTTAAAGAAATATTAATTCCAGCGGTTATATCTCAATTGGATAAACCTGAGTTGAAAGCTTTATTTAATGACGACATCAAATACCACATCAACCCAACAGGGAAGTTTGTAATTGGTGGACCTCACGGTGATACTGGCCTTACAGGTAGAAAAATTATTGTTGATACTTACGGCGGTAAGGGTGCTCACGGTGGTGGTGCATTCTCTGGAAAAGATCCAAGTAAAGTGGATAGATCAGCTGCTTATGCTAGTCGACACATTGCTAAAAACTTGGTAGCTGCAGGGTTGGCTAAACAAGTATTGGTACAAGTTTCTTATGCCATTGGTGTAGTAGAACCAACGTCTATTTTTGTTGATACTTATGGTACTGCTCAAGTTGAAATGAAAGACGGAGAAATTGCTGAAATCGTTTCTGAACTATTCGATATGCGTCCAGGTATCATTGAAGAAAGATTGAAATTGAGAAATCCAATGTATTCTGAAACAGCTGCATATGGGCATATGGGTCGTGAAAACGAAACAGTAACAAAAGTATTTACAGCACCAAATGGTGAAACAAAAACTCTAGATGTGGAATTGTTTACATGGGAGAAATTAGATTACGTAGATAAAGTAAAAGCAGCATTTAAACTGTAATACTTACCTCATTTATTAGTGAAAAAAGCCTTGGAGAAATCTGAGGCTTTTTTATTGGCTTAAAGTATAAGCACTCCATTTGAAAGCGATAAGTGCGGTACGATATTGAGTTTCAAAATCTATTTGTTTGAGCTTTGCTTCTATAAGTTTGGATTCTCGGGAATTGATTAAGAAGAGGGAACTCTCGCCATTGTTGAATCGGCTTTTTTCACCAGAAAGTAAGCGCTGGTAATTTGTTATTGTGTTGTTTAAAAGTATGTTCTGATTAAAAGCTACTTGTTGTTCTTGGAAATATGTTTTGAGCTTATTTTCTACTTCTAGTTGTACTTGATTTTGTTTCAATTGAGTGGTTTCAAGTTTGAATTGAGATAGACGAACATCTGCTCGTTGTTTCCGTGATGGAATAGGGTAACTCATGGTTATTCCCCATTTGTTGTTTTCTGTTTGTAAATACGGATCCAAAGAATTCCATTCTGTTGCAGGACTTAGAAAGTTGTAATTGATTGTGATTTTTGGTTTTAGTAAATCGGCTCTGTAGCGTTTTTCTAATTCTAATGCTTGTATTTGAAACTTGTATGATTCTACTTTAGGATTGTTGTAGGTATTGGCTAATAAACTATCAAGCTCTGCTTTTTGAATTGGTAGTGGCGGAGTAATGTCGCTCAATAAACAAGGTGTCTGATTGTCGAGTATTTCTAATGGCTCCAGTGCTTCATTCCACAAGTGATTGGATAATTGTAGACGGGCTTTTATTTCTTCAAAACTTTGTTCATTTCGCTTGATTTCCCAGTTTTGAAATTGAAGCATGGCTTCTACTGTGTCTATAGCAGGTTTGTCCCCGCCGAAGTAACTGGTTTTTACGCCTTCGAAACGCGATTTAGAAAGGGCTATAACTTCGTCATACAATTGTTTTTTATGCCATGCTTTTACCCACTTCCAGTAATCATTAGCCGCTACGTAAAGTAGGTCGTTGAGCATTAAAATACGATCGTATTCAGATGCCGTTGCTAATAGTTGGGCTTGTCGTAGTACCGATCTTCGCTTGTCTATTATTAGACCTTGCGCTAGGTTAACACTAATACCAGCTTGTAGAAGTCCTTCGCTGGGTACATTGTTTTCGGGATTTAGATATGTTCCTGAATTTTGTGTGACTTTACTATTGAATTCAACACCATACCAGGTAGGAATTTTTAGTCCTCCTTCAAGTTTTTTGAAATAATTTTTATCGTCGAAATTCTTGTTGTTTAAATTCCCAAAAACATAAGGATCAAATTCACCACGGGCTTTTAATATTTTTGCTTCAGCAGATTTTAATGCAATGTTTGCTTGAAGTGCAATAGGGTGGTTTTGTTGCACAATGCGGATGAAATACTCATACGAAAGACAGCTATTGTTTTGCGCTAATAGAGCAATGGAGTAAAAACTCATAACCATTAAGCTGAAAATTTTCTTCATGCGTTATGATTTAGCGTTTTCTTTTTTCTCATCTTCCACATTGTAGAAATCTTGAGGGAAACCATTTAAATTTCTCCAGAGTTCATACCAAACAGGTACATCTTTAAGCAAGGCTATACCGTTTGCTCCAGAACCAACTCTAAGTTCTTTAGGCCATGGGGCTTCGCTTGGACTTGGTTTTACTAAAAGACGGTATTTTCCATTGGGACTAATAAAATTATCTATAGCTATTACTTCACCACCAAAGGTGCCGTAGGACATGTTGGGCCAACCTGAAAAAACAATTGATGGCCATCCGTCAAACATGAATCTAATGGGTTGACCAATTCTGAGTAAGGGTAAATTCATTGGTTCTACATACATAGCTACTGCTAAGTCGTATTGTGCAGGCATTATGCTCACTATACCTTCGCCTTCTTTTATGGTTTCTCCAATTCCAGATCGTATGGCTTTAGTTATGTAGCCGTTTTGAGGTGCTGTAATGTAATACATGTTGTTTCTAACAGAATAATTCATGTATTGATTTTCCATTTTGGTAACCAGAGCTTCGGCATCGTACATATTAGATAATGAAGCATATTTGTCAGATTCTGCTTTGGCTAATTTGTCTCGGTATAGATTTTCTATATTATTAAGCTCAATCTGGGCATTAATCAATTTGTTTTTGCTTTCTAAGAGTTTGTTTTCAGCACTAATTTTTTTTGCTTCTGCTTCCTGACTTTTTTGTCGTTTTATTTCTAAGTCTGTAAGTGATTTTAGGCCTTCCTCTTTAAGTTTTTCAGTTCTTTCAAGTTGGTTTAAAGCGATGGTGTAATCGTTTTCGGCTGCTTTTAAATTAATGCTATCTGACACTATCTTTAATTTTGCTTGTAATAAGTAGTTTTTTGCTTGTTCTAGCTTTAATTTTTTAGTGCTTCTGAGTGCTGCTATTTGATTGTCAATAGCTTTAGCCTTGTACGAATAAGCATTTGCTGATAATTCTTTTGATTTTATTTGATTCTGAGTGTTTTGTAATAAGTTCGGATCAAAAAACTTGTCCTTAGTTTCCGAAAGAAAAAGAATGGTATCTCCTTTTTCAACATAGTCACCTTCATTAACGAACCATTTTTCTATTCTACCTCCAATAACGCTATTTATGGTTTGTGGCCTTTGCTGGGTTTGCAAAGTTGTGATGTATCCTCTGGATCGAATGTTTTGTGTCCATGGAAGGAAAAGAATGATACAGAATAACAGTAAGCCAAGGAATAGCAAACGTGTAAAAGCTGTTATTGCTTTGTAGTTCATCAACATCGAAAACGATTTGTAATCAGATGTCTTGATGTATTTGTTGATCTTATTTGTACTTAGGTTCAGCATAATTAAGATTTGTAAAAAGTAGTTTTAAACCAATCGTTTTGTTCTAAATCTTTGGCCTTTCCTTTAGCTATTACTTCGCCATTTTTGAGTACCAAAACAGAGTCGAATTGTTGCGCAATTTCTAGGCTGTTAGAAATGGCTAATACTGTGCATGGCATTTTTAAAACATGCTCAATAAAAAGCTGCCTATCTTTTGGTAGTAATTGGTTGAAATTATCGTCCAGTACAATCAATTTTGGTTTCCCTACAACTGCTCTGGCAAGCATAATTTTTAAACGAACGCTTTTTGAAATATCCTTACCTTCAGGAATGAGTAAAGTATCAATGCCAAAGGGTAATTTATTTACAAACGGTGTTAGATCAAGTATTTTAATGATCTCATTTATTTCTTCAAATTCGACGTTTTTTCTACCTAATGAGATGTTTTCAGCAAATGTGCCTTGGAAAATTTCATCTTTCGATAAGTTGTCTCCAATTACAGTGTGCAATGCGGCTATATTGATGTTCGTTAGTGGTATGTTGTTGTACGTAATCGCGCCATCGTATTTTTCATAGAACCCTGATATCAAATGTAAGAGTGTCGATTTACCTGATGCATTGCTGCCCGAAATAGCAATTTTACTTCCTGCTGTTATCGATAGATTGATGTTTTGAATTGCGGGTAGCTCAACATTTGAATATTTATAAGAAAGGTCGATTATTCGAATATCGATTGCATTTTTATCGGTATTAGCTAGCTCGCGGCCAGAATTTCGTTGTAGTGGAATGTCGGTAAAGTCTCCTATTTTATCAATAGCAGTCAATACATCATAAATGGTTTCCATGCTTACAATTAGTTTTTCAACTGAGGCAAGTATGAGAATAATGATGATTTCGGAAGCAACAAATTGACCAATGTTCATTTGTTGGTTAAGGACCAAAAGCCCTCCTATAATAAGTAAACCGGCCGCTACAATAACTTTAAAACCGATTAAATTGATGTACTGTATTACGAGTGTTCTAAAGTGTTTTTTTCTAGCGATTAAATAATTGCTGACCAATTGGTCTGTTTTATTTAGGGGTAATGGTGTGTTGCCAGCCATCTTAAATGTTTCCATTGTTCGAGCCATTTCCTCCAGCCAGTGGGCAACTTCGTATTTGTGTTTCGATTCTTTTATGCTGGTACTTAATCCTTTAGACCAAGTAAATTTGAAAATAAGATAAACTGATCCAATAAGTAAAACACTAAATAATATAAAGAATGGATGGTACAAGGAAAGCAATGCCAGACCAAATATTACTTGAAGCGAAGCCGTAGAAAAATCCATTAATATTTTAGACAATCCTTTTTGTACTGAAAGTGTATCAAAAAAGCGGTTAACCAATTCGGGTAAGTGATATTTCCCAATAGCTTCAATTTTTATTTTAGGTATACGAAATGCAAATTCGAAAGCCGACCGAGTAAATATTTTTTGCTGTAAATTTTCTGTTATTATCAATTGCATGATTTGCAAAGTTCCAGATAGAGCAATGCCTATAATAACTAAACATGTAAGTAGTATCCAGGAAGTAGATACTTGACCACCTGTTATTAAGTTGATAATTGCCTGAATTCCTAAAGGAAGTGACAATGAGATAATTCCATTGAAAATAGCGTAGATATAAATGCTAAATATTTCTTGCTTTTCAATTTTAAGCATATTGAAAAAACGCTGTAAAGGCTTAAGCTTTTTCTCAATCATTAGGCTGATTTTTTTATCGTGGAAAGAGCCATGGTACTGTAAAATATACCTAATGGTGTTGTAGATTCTGATATGTCAGTAAGTGAAGGTAAGTGCGATGAAAAATATTTTTGATGTTGAATACCTTCTATGATGGTTGAGATTAAAGTTTTTGAAAATTTAAAGTCAGGGTTTATTTCTAAAACTATATTGCTCAAGCGTGCCGTTAATCTTTTGTAGGCAACATAAAAACCTTCTTTATTGCAGTCATCCACTTCTTTTAATAAATAGGCTTTAGAAGATTCTGAAACCACAATATTGTGCAATTGAAGCATATTAATGTCGCCATGTTTATCCGTGCTATTTGGGACGGAACAGATATGAATGATGGCTAATTGAAGCTTTTCAGACGGGTCGCTTATGTTACTGGTAATGAAAGCAATTTGGTATTCTAACCACGACCAATACCAAGATGTGAGGTAAACAAGAAGTTTGTTTTTGTTTTCGAAATATCTGTAAATAGAACTTTCTGTTGTCGTTAATTTTTGAGCGAGCTTTCTAAAAGTAAAATGTTCTAATCCTAGTTCTCCAATCATATCAATGCTATTGCTTATGATGCTTTTTCCCAATTCTGAACTGGTTGGGTCTTTTAAATAGATGTTACTATTTACTTGTATCTGAATTTGATTCAATAGTGAATTCATATAACATTTGAGTATTGATACTTCCTATTGTAAAAGTAATACTTTCAATAATGTGTATATTGATTTTAACATTTAATAGACTTTTTTAATTCAATGAAAATTCTGTTGAGCCTTTTTGTTAATTTGTTGATTGTTAGTTGTTTACTATGAATTATTTATTATCATCAATAATCTGTTTATTGTTATTTGGCTCATGCAGTTCGTTTAAATACTATCAGCCAAGTGCCAATCCTGCTTTATTCAAAAATACTGGTGAAGTTCATGTCAGTGGAGGTTTGAATAGCTCTGGTGCTAGTTTGCAAGGTGCTGTTTCTGTCAGTAACCATGTGGCGATATTGGCTAACTACAATGGTACATTGTCAAATCATAATGTCAATGAAGGAGAAGTTGCTCTAGGATATTATGATGGCGATGCTAGTACGGCTTTATTTGTTAGTGGTGGTTTAGGATTCGGAAAAAATTTCGAATACACAGATGTTTCAGAAACGAAGAAAAGTTATGAAGGTGATTTTATACGTCCATTTGTTCAACTCAATGGAGGTATAACAGGAGGAACAATCTTTGGTAAGCTGCAGGGCGATCTTATAGGGGTAATGAAAGTAAGTTATTTAAAATACGATGGATTTAGAAATGAAAACCCTCAAGATGTTATCAAGTCAGGTTATGTAACCATAGAGCCAACCTTTGTTTTTGCCATTGGGTCACCAAAGCTGAAATTCGATTTTACTTTTGGTTTTCCTACACGGCCAACGTTTAAACGATTGAATGAAAATACCGAAGCAAGAACTTATCCAGCAACCATAGGCTTTGGAATGCATTTTATTTTTGGAAGAAAAAGTTCTAAGTAGTCGTCAATAAGATTCAATTATCTATCATCAAATTGAATTTTAAAAAGGTGCACTTTGATCAGAATTGCGATGTAATTCTTGCTTATGAACCTTCTGTTTTATCTAAATTTTATTAGGTTTTGTCAGGTTAAATGCTTGTGGATAAACATATTAGTTAATTTTTTAGTATAAATAAAAGTTAATGATTTTCGATATATAACGACTGAAAACGATCAATTGTCGATTTAACAAATATCAACAACACATCATCCTTGAAAAGAGTTCTGCAAACGATTTTTTCAGCGGCTTGATTTTATAATTGGGAAGTTTATCAACCTAAACATGACCAAATTATGAAGAAACAAGCACTATTGGTTATCTCCTTTTTTTCTGCGCTAGCTCTTGGAGCTCAAGAAGTTATAGCTACTCAAGGTGGCACATATTCCAATTCTAATGGAATGATTGACTTTACTGTAGGAGAAGTGGTGGTGAACACCGAAAACGATGGAAGCACAATTATTACTCAGGGCTTTCAGCAAACAAATTGGAATTTCTTAGGCGTAGAAGATCATTCTCCAAGCTACGAAGCCAATATTTATCCAAACCCAACAGCAAAGCAATTGAACATTCAAACAAATGCATTTGTTGATGTTACGTATACGCTGTATGATGGGCAAGGAAAAATAGTCCTTCAAGACAAATTACGGGGTGAAAAAACTTCAATTGAAGTAGCTCAACTTAAGCCAGGTAATTATTCATTGAATCTAAACAATGAAGGCAAAAACCTAAAAACATTCAAACTAATTAAAACCCAATAAACTCAAAAAGATGAAAAGAATTTTACTTACAATTGTTGCAGCCGCAGCATTAACCATTAGCGCTTTCGGACAATCTCCAGAAGGATTTGCATATCAAGCCGTAGTAAGAGATGCGGGAAACACAATTTTAAACAATCAGCCGGTAGGTATTCAATTAACCATACAGCAAGGATCAATAGGTGGAACTGCTGTTTATACCGAAACATTTGCACCAACAACGAACGTATTTGGTTTGGTAAGTCTACAAATTGGTTCGGGTACTTCTAACGATGATTTTGCATCTATTGATTGGGCTAATGGGCCTTATTTTATTGAGACAGCAGTGGATGTTTCTGGTGGTACAACCTATGATGTAATGGGAACGAGTCAAATGATGAGTGTTCCTTATGCATTGTATGCCAAGTCATCAGGAAGTTCGTTGCCAGGACCACAGGGTATTCAAGGACCTCAAGGATTACCTGGAAACGATGGAGCTGATGGTGCTCAAGGGCCAGCTGGAAACGACGGAGCAGATGGGCAAGATGGAGCTATTGGGCCACAGGGTTTACCAGGAAATGATGGAGCTGATGGAGCTGACGGTGTAGATGGTTTAGATGGAGCTGCAGGTCCAATGGGTCCTCAAGGTCCAGCCGGAAATGATGGAGCAGATGGAGCTGATGGTGTTGATGGAGCAGTAGGTCCAATGGGCCCTCAAGGTCCAGCAGGAATAAACGGTATTTTAGGAGCAGTAGGTCCAATGGGTCCTCAAGGTCCAGTCGGAGCTGATGGTTTAGACGGTGCAACAGGTCCAATGGGTCTACAAGGTCCAGCAGGTTTGGATGGAGTTGATGGATTAGACGGAGCTACGGGCCCTCAAGGTGTTTCAGGTCCAATGGGTCCTCAAGGTTTACCAGGGTTGAATGGAGCAGATGGAATAGATGGAGTTGACGGTTTAGATGGAGCAACAGGTCCTCAGGGTCCTCAAGGACCAGCAGGTTTAGATGGTGCTGATGGTTTAGATGGAGCAACAGGTCCTCAGGGTCCTCAAGGTCCGACGGGTGCTACTGGCCCTGCAGGATCTTACACTGCAGGTACTGGTATAGACATAACGAGTGGTGTAATAAGTGCTACAGGTGGTTCTTCTACAGCGCCAGAATATGCGTATGCTTACATTTCAAACTCTAGTACATTAGGGCCTCAAACTTTGACGTCTATGTTTCCTGCAGCCACGTATGTTAACGGAGTGGTAATGAACGGTTCTTCAATTACTTTACATGCAGGTAAAATGTATGAAGTAACGGTTGCTTTCTATATCTACAATGCAACAGGTGGTCATACTTATAAAATGAAGGATGCTACAAATAGCCAATACTTAGGAACTGAAATTTACTTCGGACAAGGTGGTTCAGATGTTTCTTATAACATGTCTACAACTAACTTCTTATTTAAACCAACTACAGATGTGCAATTGGAACTAGAAAAAACTCAAGGTACTGATGTGAATTTAATTGGTAAAATTGTTGTCAAAGAAATCAAGTAAATTAATACTGCATATATTAAAAAAGCCCTCAACTGAGGGCTTTTTTTTTGATGAAATTTTTGTGGTAATTGAATCTGTTTATTGATTGTCTACTTTTTTACCTAGGTACTTAACTACTAAGAATAATGAGAGAATGGATATAGGGAAACACAACCAAGGACTCAATCCAAAACCTGAAGGTATTATTCCTGTTACTAATGCAACAGCACCAACAGTTAGGGCGTATGGCATTTGTGATTTTACGTGGTTTATATGGTTACACTTAGTAGCTAATGAACTTAAAATGGTAGTGTCAGAAATAGGTGAACAATGATCTCCTAGTACTGAACCAGCTAAAACCGCAGCTGTTGTATTGAAGAATAAACTTAATATGTATGCAGAGTCAAGTGAGGCATCAGCGCCTAGACTTACTAATGCAGGTAGTACTAATGGGTACAATATGGCCATGGTCCCCCAAGAGCTACCAGTTGAGAAAGCTACCAATGCGCCCAAAATAAAAGTTATGGTCGGGAAAAAAGCAGGGTTCAATTTACCTTTTACAAGTGCCGTCAAGTAATCAGCAGTATGCAAATCTTCTGTAACAATGGCTAATGCCCATGCCAAAGAAAGAATCAATACAGCAGTAAGCATAGTTTTGAAACCCTCTACACCCATTTCCATGGTTTTGGTGAAGGACATTTGTTTGGTGCCAACTGTGAGTATTACTGTTACAAACAATGCTGTTACAGAAGACCAAAGTAAAGCTTGGTAAGAATCGGCGTTGCCCATGGTTTCTGATAATTTCAACCAAAACGATAGTTCGCTGTTCCATGTCTCGGTACTATAGCCGGTAATCAATAGTCCTATAATAGTTCCGAAAACGATAGTCGCGATTGGAACTAAAGCTAAATAAGCTTTGCTTGCTGGTGTTTGGTCGTCTTCACCTTCTTCTGTACCAGAAATGGTGTCTTTTTTTCTAGCGTCTCGCTCAAACTTGAGCATGGGGCCAAAATCTACTCCGCGCTTGATTATCATGTACATAAAAATCAACGTTAGTATAGGGTAGAAGCTGTATGGAATGCTGTTGAAGAATACAGAATAAGCACTCAGTTCGCCAATATTATCCATTACCACGGGTATGTTTAAGGCTTGAGAAATGTATCCTAACTCGGCTCCAATCCACGTAGTTACAAAGGCTATGGCTGCAATTGGGGCTGCAGTACTATCAACAATGTAGGCTAATTTTTCTCTAGATATTTTCAATCTATCGGTAATAGGACGCATGGTATTTCCAACAACCAGAGTGTTGGCATAGTCATCAAAAAATATGGTGAAACCTAAGAAGTAACTAACCATTTGCCCTGACTTAGGCGTGGTAGCTTTTTTTGCCAATCGATTAACAACAGCCGTCATACCACCGTTTTTAGTAATGATATGAACTACACCACCAATGATCATGGAAAAAATAATGACTGAAAGGTGGCCTTCGTCAGCCAAGGCTTTTAGTATGTAAGAATCTAAAGCGCGATAGAGGCCTTTAAAAACACCAACGATTCCATCGGAATAAGCACCAATAATAGCCGCTCCAGAAAAAATACCTGCAAATAAGGATGAGAGTACTTCTTTGAATAAAAGCGCTAACGCTATGGCTACCAAAGGGGGGATGACAGACCATCCTAATGGAATGCCTTTTCCTTTTGATTGATAAGATTCTCCAGCAATATTTAATTCTTGAACACCTTTCTGGACGGTATAGTTTAGCCTGGCATTGTTGCCATCCCAAAACAGCATTTTGGCTTCGCCATTGATGTAAACGGTGTCCGGCAATTCGCTGTATTTCGAAGCCTTTATCACCAACTCTTTTTCTGTTTCTTGAATTTGTACTGCATCAAACTCAATTTCGTAGCCTTGAGCATTGGCACTGAAAGCGGTACAAATAATTGCTAAACAGAATAGTAGTCTACCAAAAATAGGTGGGGTATTTTTAAGCATGGGTCTAAGATATTCAAAGGGATTGAATAATTAGATTGTGCCTATCAATGGGAGTTTATAAATAGAGGCATATCAACAAAACAAATTGTATTGCCAAAATGCGTGTTAGCGAACTTTATTTAAAATTTCTTGTGCTGGTATAACGCCCGATTGTCTCCATTTTTGTTTGCCATCTTCAAAAAACAACATGGTAGGCACACTACGAACATTCAATTTAGAAGCAAGTGCTTGGTTTTTATCGATGTCAATTTTTATCAGCTTCAAGTCGTCTCCTAACTCAGTTTTTACCTGAGAAAGAATCGGAGCTAAAGTTTTGCATGGTCCGCACCAAGTTGCGTGAAAATCTACCAATACTTTTGGGTGCGAGCTTATAATATCTGTAAATGTTGCCATAATTATGCGAGTGTGCTAGGGCATACATATGCCGTTTTGTCTATATCGGTTAATTTAATTTTACCGTATCCTTTTCTAACGTCGATGATGTTGTGAATGCCTCGAGATTTTAAAATTGATCCAGCTATAATGCTTCGATATCCACCTGCACAATGCGTGTAGAAATCTGTGTCAGTAGGAAAATCTTTAAGGAAATCGTTGATGTTATCTAATGGTGTATTTACACTATTTACAACATGTTCACTTTGCCATTCTCCTGGTTTTCTAACATCGAATACAGAAATGTTATCGTCCTTATATCTCTTTGCAAATTCTTCTGGAGATATTCGAGTGATGCTATCGGTTTCTTTGCCAGCTGCTGCCCATGAAGCTACGCCACCTTTTAAGTAGCCAAGTATATTATCGAATCCAACGCGAGATAATCGTGTAATGGCTTCGTCCAATTGATTTTCAGGTACAACAAGCAGTATTGGTTGTGCTGTATCTTTAATTAGTGCGCCAACCCAAGGAGCAAACCCACCATTGAGTCCGATGAAAATAGACCTAGGGATGTGCATTTCAGAAAATTCATCGTCGTTTCTTACATCCAAAATAATGGCTTCACTTTGATTGGCTAGAGTTTCAAATTCATCTGGAGATAATGCTTTTTCTCCTCGGCTAATGACATCATCAATTGATGCGTACCCTTCTTTGTTGAGACGGACATTGTGTGGGAAATAAGCTGGTGGAGGTAAAAGACCATCGGTTACTTCTTTTACAAATTCGTCTTGAGTCATATCCGCTCTTAAAGCATAATTTGTCTTCAGTTGGTTTGCGAGAGTATCAACAGTATCGGATGACATGTTTTTGCCACAAGCAGAACCTGCACCGTGTGCTGGGTACACCAAAATATCAGAAGGTAAAGGCATAATTTTGTCTCTTAAGCTATTGAATAGCAAGCCGGCTAAACCTTCTTGAGTCATATGAGCTGCTTTTTGAGCCAAATCTGGTCGACCAACATCACCAAGAAATAAGGTGTCACCAGAAAATAATGCATTTTCTTTACCATTCTCGTCAATAAGAAGGTAACAAGTACTTTCCATGGTGTGCCCTGGAGTATGCAAAGCTTTTATTTGAATGTCACCAACTTGGAAGATCTGATTGTCGGTAGCTGTAATAGACTCAAATTTCGTTTCCGCATTTGGTCCGTATACAATACTTGCTCCTGTTTTTTCTGCTAAAGTTAAATGTCCGCTTACAAAGTCGGCATGGAAGTGTGTTTCGAATACATATTTTATTTTGGCGTTGTTTTTAGTTGCCATGTCTATGTAAGGTTGTACTTCTCTTAGTGGATCTATGATGGCAGCTTCGCCTTTGCTTTCAATATAGTAAGCTCCTTGTGCTAAGCATCCAGTGTAAATTTGTTCGATTTTCATAATTCTGTGTTTTAAATTTAGTTTGAGTTGTGGTATGTATCTATTTCTTTTGCAACTTTTGGTAATTACTTTGAGTCGCTAGAGTTTGTTCAGTTAATTCTTTTCCTTGACAGAAGTTTAAGGCACTCATGGTGTCATTGAAAAATCGGTCTTGTCCAATGGTATCATAAAAATCCCATTTTCTCATCTGATCTCTTACCGGTCCTGTAATGTGACAAAACAATAATTTTACCCCTTTCGAGACGCATATTTCGTTTTGCCTTAATAGTGTTTTGATGGCGCTGCTGTCAATAAAATTAACGGCATTGCATTGCAAAATAATGGTTCTTAAATCGGCATCTTCAAGTATAGAACTGTCAATAGCTTTGCATAGTGCTTGTATATTTCCGTGGAATAATTGACCATCTGGTCGTAAAATCTTAATGTCAGGATAAACGATACTGCGTTCGAATCGTTTTACATTCATAAATATCTTGGCGTCAGGTAAATAGCCTAAAGTTGCAATGTGTGGATGACTTGATCTGTAGATAACCAAAGCAATAGATGCAACAACACCAGTAACAATACCTTCTTTAATACCAATAGTTAACGTGGCAAGAATGGTTAAGATGTGTACTATAAATTCACTTTTATCGGCCTTGAAAAAAGCTCTACTTTCTTTGAAGTTGATTAGGGATATTACTGTGGATATAACCACTACAGCTAAAATAAAAGTGGGTAGAAGTGCAAACACATCTTTGAATATCATAACGATGCAGATGACTACAGAAACTGCTGTTAGTGATGTAAGGGGTGTTTTAGCTCCACTTTGTGAACTCAATAAACTTCTGCCAAAACTGGTGGAAATTGGAAATGCATTTATGAAGGATCCAAAAATATTGGCTAAGCCCATGGCTTTCATTTCTCTATTGCCATTGAACTTGGTTTCTTTCTGTGCTACTTGCGAAACAGTAGAAATATCCATGTATATAATGAAGGAAAGTATAAGCGCTGAAGGCCACAGATTTTTAATTGTTTCAAATTGAAATAAATCGAAACTCAATTGTGGTAATTCAGATGGTATGGCTCCGATTTTGGGAGCAAAAGAAAACCAATCGGTAAAGAAGTATACAGCTGCAATTCCAATCACCATTAATATAAGCGGCGCTGGAAAAAGTTGGTTGATGCGTTTTGCTACAATAAGAAAAGCAAGTGCAACCAATGAGATGATAAATAATTGCCAATTAAAAAGCTCTTGAACTTCTCTAAATATACCTGTAATAGCTTGGTAAATGTTGCTGCTACTGATTTGAATATCAAGCAAATATTTTGTTTGCGATGCAATGACTAAAACCCCAACAGCAAAACTGTATCCTGATATTACGGGGCGACTAATAAAGTTGGTTATAAAACCAAAACGTATGTAGCCGAGAAGCAATAGGAATGCTCCTGATAACATGCTTAAGGTTGCCGCAGCTGTAATGTATTCAGCTGAGCCACTTTCGTAGTAAGGAGTTAAACTGCTAGCCACCATGATAGCTACCATGGCCGCAGGACCAATTGCTATGGTTTTTTGTTGACCAAAAAGGGCATAAATAGGCAAGGCAAAAACAATACTGTAGATACCATAAATAGGATCTAGACCAGCTAGCAAAGCATAAGCCATACTTTGGGGAAGCAATAAAATAGCTACCGTTAGGCCAGCCATTAAATCGAACTTCAAAAAAGACCTTTCGTAAAATCTCATCCATTCGGGTAATATGTTTTTTATGCTTTGCATGGATTACAAAAAACCGAAAATTATTCGAGGCGTTGAGTTACTCAAGTTACAAAGGATAGCTTGAATGATAAAAAATGGCTTATTGATACTATAAATAAAGTACATCAACAGAATTCCTGCCGAGTTTAACTTTGCCATTGAGCTCAAATTTTTTGAGCAATCGAGAAACTACCACTCGGTTGGTATGTAAATTTTCAGCCAGTTCTTGATGTGTAATGTTTAGAACACTCTGTCCTTTGAAAATGGCTTTGTCTTTTAATAATTGCCATAATCTTTCGTCTAATTGCTGAAAAGTCAGTACATCAATAGCATGCAATAATTCTTCTATTCGTTGACTATAAGAATTTAGAATGTATTCCCTCCAAGTGTAGTATTCTTGCAGCCAAACATTCATCAGTTCGCTTGGCAACATGTATACTTCTACATCTGTTTCTGCAACGGCTATGATGTCGCTATTTTTTCCGCCGGTGCAACATTTTAGTGTTACAGAACATGTATCTGCAACCTCTAAAAAGTACAGCAGTAGATTTTCTCCATTATCAGATTTTCGCATCACACGTATAGCTCCTGATTTTACAATCGGAATTCTGTCAATACGCTGTCCTAGCTGCATGATGGTTTCGCCTTCTTTGTATTTTGTGAGACGAGCTGCCTCTACAAACTGTGTGTATAATTCTGGCTCAAAAAGTTGCTGTAATAAGTGCATTTCTTAACGTATTCCAAAGTTTTTATTTGCGTCGTGTTTGATGCTATACCCCCAAACAATTTGCTTCGAATCTTTTGCTTTCAAATCCATTTGCCATTGCAAAATACCTTTGTCGGTATTGTTTTTTGAACCCGAAATGCCTTCTAATTCTACTTCGATAGACTCGTTGTTACTAATTGGATAGCGGTCTTCAAGTCGAAGATCAATTTCGAAAGTTTTACCTGAATTGATGTTGATTTTATACGTTTTAGCCAATTTCGTGCCTCTTAAAATATTGGCGTCTCTGCTTTTGTTTTCTGTTAATTGTCGGCTTACACTTATTTGCTGATCTTGCCCAAGATTGATGTTCATGCTTTCTTCGCTAGCAGAAGGATTGATATAAGTTTTACCATTTAGAGTATTGTCCAACCATAGCTCAGCATTTGCACTTACAGGAAAGTAATCTTTAAAGCTTTTTATTTCAGCCTGTAGGTAAGCATAAGGTGCTAATTCTGGTCTAGCGATGTAATATTTGTCGCATGGAACCGAATTATTGCTTAGTGCAACTTCAAATTGGTTGTTGTTATTAGGGATGCTAACATTTCCGCTGCTCTTGAATAATCTCAAACCTTCAGTTTGTACGTCATCATAACTAACTGGAGCGGACATTTCCATTTCGTCATAAGCCATTTCCATGGTTTTCGATTCTGCTCTGCTGCCTCTAATATTAACTCCTTTCGATTTTTTAGAGATGTTGTAGTCAGCGTATTGAGTTTGTAATTCATTCAATTGTTGACTGCTGATATAAGGACTGCTCAAGAAATCGAGTTGGCAATTGTTCAAATCAATTCCTGAATTTTGAAACACTTTGGCATTAAGCCTTACCACAACTTGATCTTTGCCTGATTGGTTTTCTATTTTGTATTCTGGTGTCCATCGAATGTTGCGCGTTAAAGCACCAAAGTTGATGCTGTAATTCCCCGCTTTATTGCACATAAGAGTCAGTTCTAAATACGGTGTGAATGTTTGAGGTTTTTGCAATTGTTGTTTAGCATTCAACCATCGTCTGTTTTCCTCACTGGCTTTGTTCAAGCTATCTTGAGTAGCGTAAATTGCTTTAGAAAGTTCAGGTAAGCGAGAGCGGTAGATATCGCCCATTTCAAGCAAGTCTTCTAGTAATAGTTTTGAGTTGGCACCAAGTAAAGATTTTTGCTGAAGAATAAGTTCTTCTTCCGCAGTAAGATAGCGCAACTTATTAGTAAGTAATGTGACTTGTTTTGCTGCTTCTGTTTGTTTTTTGTCGAGTATTATGTACTCTTTGCTCGGTTCGTTTTTTATCGAGTAATCTGTTTTTATATCGGTAGAAACAAATTCAAATCCAGGTTGTTTTTCTATGGAGAACGATTGAATGCCACCAATTAAGCTAACGTTTTCTATGGCTATTTTGTTGATGCCTTCCTTTAAATTAACGTTAGTTTCATAAGAAACATAGGCCGCGTTCAAATAAATTTTTGCGCTGTTGGTTTTGGCTTTACTCTGAGAAAAACCGAGAATAATAAGAAGTGAAAAACCAATTGTGAAGAATACTTTTTGCATAGTGGTAATTGCTAACGATATTGCCTTTAATTTGTTATAACAAACGAACTACAAAGTAAGCAATGCAAAACAAACGACCACTTATAATGGTGTGCAACGACGATGGAATTTTTGCGCCGGGCATACGTACTTTAATAGAATGTGTAAAAACATTAGGAGATGTTGTGGTGGTAGCACCCGATAAAGGTCAGTCTGGAATGGGGCATGCCATTACTATTGGCGATGTAGTTCGCTTGGAGAAAGTATCTGAAGAAGAAGGGATTGTAGAGTTTAAATGCAGTGGTACACCAGTAGACTGTGTGAAATTAGGCGTTTCGCATGTGGTTGATCGTAAACCCGATTTGTTGGTGAGTGGTATCAATCACGGAGCGAATAATTCCATCAACGTAATTTACTCAGGTACCATGTCGGCTGCGGTAGAAGGCGCAATGGAAAGTATGCCATCCATCGGATTTTCGTATTGCGATTTTGGTTACGATAACGATTACAGTCATTTGAAGCCTTACATCATCAAATTGTGTCAAAATGCTTTGTCTAATGACTTTCCTCGTCACACGTGCTTGAACGTCAATTTTCCTCATGTAGCACCCAATGAAATAAAAGGGATGAAAATTTGTCGTCAGGCTGAAGCTTATTGGAAAGATAGTTTTGAGAAACGAGTTGATCCTTCAGGAAAAGAATATTACTGGCTCACTGGTAATTTCGAAAACCGAGATAAAGGCCAAGATACTGATGTGCATGCCTTAAGTCAAGGGTATGTATCTATCGTTCCTGTTCAATACGATCTAACAGCTCACCATGCTATGAGTGATTTTAATGCTTGGGATTATGAAATTTAAGCAAACAAATTGGGGCATATTGCAAGGCGCATTAATAGCATTGTTGTTTTTTGCTGCTTGTTATTTCATTTTGCCCTATGGTTTTTCTCAATATACTGATGGGGATGTAGAGAAAGCTTACAAGCTTATTTTTAGTTACGGAAACCTTGTTCAAGAAAAGGTGTTTAGCCTTTCGGCTATCGGTATATTATTGCCATTTTATTTCTTTTTCAAAAAGCAATACAATAAGCAAGCCTACGGCTGTATATTTGTAGCCATGGCCTACACCATTACACTTATAGCCGTTTATTTATGAAGATAGCCTTAGTAGCAGGTGAGGCTAGCGGAGATTTGCATGCCGCCAATTTGGTTAAAGCCTTGAAAATGAAGCGAGATGACCTGAGTTTTTTTGGTTTTGGCGGCGAAAAAATGGAAGCTGAAGGTGTTCGTATCGACAAGCATTATCATGAAATGGCCTTTATGGGTTTTGTTGAAGTGTTAAAAAACTTGGGCAAGATCAAAGCCAACTTCAAGGCGTTGTATGAAATTTTAGAAGTCGAAAAACCCGACAAAATTATCTTAATCGATTTTCCTGGATTCAATTTGCGTGTTGCAAAATGGGCAAAAGAAAGAGGAATAGAAGTTGTTTATTATGTGTCGCCTCAAATTTGGGCTTGGAAAAAGGGCCGTGTTCACACCATTAAAAAGGTGGTCGACAAGATGTTATGCATCCTACCATTTGAGAAAGATTTTTACGCGAAATACGATTATGATGCCCATTTTGTAGGGCACCCATTATTAGATGCTATAGAGGATATACCTTATGAAGATAATGGAACAGTGGCGTTATTACCAGGTTCTAGAACTCAGGAAATTCATAAAATGTTGCCTACCATGCTCAAATTGGCGGAACAACATTCAGATAAAAATTTTATCGTTGTAAAAGCGCCTTCTCAATCTGCTGAAATGTACGAGAGTGAGCATTGGCCTAAAAACGTTTCGTTAAGTCATAGTGGTACAGCGAAAGTATTGAGCAATAGTTCATTGGCTATTGTAACGAGTGGTACAGCAACTTTAGAAACAGCTTTGTATAATGTGCCTCAAGTAGTTGCATACAAAGGCTCGGCTATTAGTATTTGGATAGCACGATTGGTAATAAAAGTGAAGTATATATCGTTGGTCAATTTAATTTTGGACAAGCCGTTATTGAAAGAACTGATTCAAGACGAATTTACTTTGGCAACTTTGTCAAAAGAATTTGAGCTATTACTTACAGAAGAAAAGAAAAAAGAAATATTAAATGGATATGAAGAACTCAAACAAAAGTTGGGTAACACAGGGGCTTCTGCTCGTGCTGCTGAACTTGTTCTTTCTTAATGCACAAGCCACCGAAAAGGTAAGACTAGGACTTTTGCACAACTCTACTTTCCGTTCGATGAAGATTCAGACGGGAATGGATGAAATCGAACTCCACCGTAATGGAGTTTTGGTAAAACGACTTGAGGCAGGGAGTATTATTCGTATCGATAAAAATGGGTCTACTTACCGATTTTATAGTGATTTTGAGGATTTTGGGGAAGCTCAAAAATTCGAAATTCGTCAACCAAAGAATAAAAAAAGCGAGTACTACCTTCAAGTAATTAGTCCGCTAAGCGAAAAAAAGTGGTTGAATGGTAATCTATTCTTCGATGCCAACGAGAAATTTGTTTTAGCAATTCTGGATGTTGAAGATTATGTAGGTGG
>TARA_R110001592_G_scaffold121909_2_pt1 | contig 19910 bp, 23 predicted proteins | sample TARA_R110001592 | Tara Oceans TARA_R110001592 (sample SAMEA4398387) | marine metagenome | biome: Polar Biome; feature: [SRF] surface water layer (ENVO:00010504); material: water (ENVO:00002006), including particulate matter (ENVO:01000060) such as... | depth 5 m | reverse complement strand
AAAGTTAAACTAAACAAGCCAATGCAAGGTGATGTTAAAAAGTTTAAAGTTTACGTTAAGAATAAAAAGGGTAACGTAATTAAAGTTAACTTTGGACATGGCGGAAGCAGTGTTAAAGGTAAAGCAATGCGTATTCGCAAAAGCAATCCAAAGGCTCGTAAAAGTTTCCGCGCTAGACATAACTGCGATAATCCAGGACCTAAGACAAAGGCACGTTATTGGTCTTGTAGAAAGTGGTAATGTGTGTTATAATAACTTATGTCACACACAGTTTATCAACACTGGGATCCACTTGAAGTTTGCGTAGTAGGACAAGCATATCCACCTGAGTTTTATAGTTGGATAAATGATACTAGTACCCGCGCAAAGTTTCAACAAGTAGCACAAGAAACAGAACAAGACTTTCAAGCACTAATTTCATTATTAGAACAATTTGACGTACAAGTATTGCGACCTAATATCCCTAGCACATTTGAAGATTGCATGGTAGATGATGTATGGGTTCCGCCGCCAGTAACTCCTCGCGATTACTTTATACAAATACATGATAAGATGTGGGTACCTGTGGTGCCCAATGCAAATCATGCACACAATGCATTTAAAAAACAAAGTGCTAAAACTTGGACAGAGTTCCAAGCACATGATCAAGCAAAGCATGATAGAAAACTAAAATTCTATACAGATATACTTGCACAATGTAATGTAGAGGAAACAACAAACACCTATATAAGTGGATGTTTTGTAAGTAGATTGGGCAATGATTTGTTCTTTGCAACACAAACTATATTTGATGACTGGGATCAAATACGCATAAATGTAAACAAGTTATTTCCAGATACAAATAACCATATAGTGGATGCACAGGGGCATGGTGATGCTGTGTATTGTCCTGTTACGCCAGGTCTTATTATAAGCATAGCAGATGAAAGTTACAAAGATAGTTTTCCAAATTGGGAAGTTGTACACTTACCCGAGAGTCATTATGCTGCACACAAAATGTTTCAAGCAAGCATGAAACTAAATGCTGGCAAATGGTATATTCCAGGATTTGATAGTAATCCTCTTATAACAGAGACAGTCAATTCATATATGGATGACTGGATTGGTGAAGTAAGTGAAACTGTGTTTGGTGTAAATATATTAATAATAAACCCAACTAATGTAGTTCTTGCAGAATATAACGAACAGGCAGTCACAGCGTTAGAACGTTGGGGAATAACACCACACATTGTACCTTTCAGACACAAGTATTTTTGGGATGCAGGTATACACTGTGTTACAAATGATCTAAGTAGGCGAGGCACATGCCAACAATTCCATTTTTAGAAATGCAAGTAAACCAAGCATGCAATCTAGCATGTAAAGGTTGCAGTACCTTTAGTGATCTAAAGTGGAGTGGATATTTTACTTGGGATGAGGGGCACAGTTGGTTAGAGCCATGGATAGGCAAGTTAGACCTACCTGCTATTGGCTACATGGGCGGTGAGCCATTACTTAATCCTACTATAAAAGACTGGATTATAGGCGTACATGAAATGCTGCCAGATGCACAACAGCGTTTCGTTACTAATGGAACACTGCTACAGCGCAATTGGGATGTGTTTGATCTGTTGCGTGACATAGGGAACACAGTATTTAAAATTACATATCATCTAAGCACACCTGCGCTTGATGCAGCAATAGATAGAATATTTAACAAGTATAACTGGGAGCCTGTAACTGAGTTTGGAATTGATCGCTGGCTAGAACGTAGTACAAACTTTCGCTTGCAAATAAACAAACCAGATACGTTTGTTAGGGTATTTAAAAATGATTATGAAAACATGGCACCATTTGCAAGTAATCCAGTACAAGCATTTGATGCTTGTTGCCAACAACGTTGCCCATTGCTATACAAAGGCAAGATATACAAGTGTGGACATCTAGCATATCTACCTGAACTACTGGATAGATTTGATCGTCCTAATTATGATGCATGGGAACATGCACTTGGGCATGGACACAGCCCACAGGATGACATGACTGCATTTGCAAACAACTTTGGCAAACCACACAAAGTATGCAGTATTTGCCCAACTGCTAATGATACACAACAGTTCGTAGAACATAGCACTAATGTACTAATAAAAAGCAAACTTCCTGTTGACATTGTAGCCTAATACATATATAATAAGTGAACAATTAAAGGAGTATTCTATGAGCGATAAAGTTTTCTCAAGCGAAGAAAAAGCAAAACTAACACAACTAATCAATGAAGGTCTTACTGTACTGCAAGAGGTAGATGATCTCAGTGATGGTCTTAATGACACAGTAAAAGCAATTGCAGAAGAAATGCAGATCAAACCTGCAGTGCTTAAAAAGGCAGTGCGTACAGCATACAAAGCAGACTTTGACAAACACAGTGATGATTATTCACAACTTGAAAACATCCTAGCGACAGTTGGCAAAATTTAAATGCAACGTAAAATTTATAAGTTCTTTAGGAATAGTTATAGACTAAGTCCTCTAGCGTTTTACTGTGAACTAGTAGAAGCAGCAATGCTTATAACTGCAAGTGCTATTCTCAGTTTTACAATTCTTGATCCTAATGGCTGGCAGTTTGTTCCACTATATCTATGTGGAAGTATACTAGCAATCATTAGTACTTGGATCCGCAAGGCGGCTTTTGCTCTTATACTATGTGGTTGGTTTACTCTAATGAATCTTTATGCACTAATACAACTGATTGGCGCACTATGATTTTGATTACAGGAGATAGTTTTTCTGCAGATTATGGAAATGGCTGGGTAAATAGCATAGATAATGCTGTGAATGTTTCACAGTGTGGCGTAGGTGAATACAAGATACTAAAACAGTTACAAAATAGAGATTTATCTTTATATACACATATAATTGTAAGCCACACAAGCCCATATAGAATACATACAGCACATCATCCATTACATGCAAATGATAAAATGCACTATGCATGTGACTTTATGTATGATGATGTAAAAGATAGGTTGCCTGACGTGACTAAATTTTTTACAGATTACTACGATTTGGAACATGCAGTGTATATGCACACAAAAGTTTGTGAAGATATAGACCTACTTACTAAAAATTTTAACACAATACACATTAATCACGTCGATTGGACTGGCTTATATAAATTTGATAATCAGTTGTGCTTTAATAAAATTAAAAAAAGCATTAATAGTTGCAATCATTATAATGACGCAAACAACAAACTAGTTTATAATGAAGTGATGAAAAGGATTAACCATTGAGTTATGTAGACGCTTACTTTGATAGAGAACGTGATCGTATCCATGTAGTAGAACGTGTAGATGGCAAACGTGAGTATAAAGAGTATCCTGCCAACTATGTGTTTTATTATGATGATCAACGTGGCAAATACAAAACTATATTTGATACGCCAGTAAGTCGATTTGCAACACGCAATCGCAAAGAGTTTCAGCGTGAACTAAAAATACAAGGAAGCAAAGGCACATGGGAAAGCGACATCAATCCTGTGTTTCGTTGTTTGGAAGAAAACTATTTAGGCAAAGATGCTCCTAAACTGCAAACTGCTTTTTTCGATATTGAAGTAGATTTTCACAAAGAAAAAGGCTACAGTAGTCCTGATGATCCTTTCAATCCTATTACAGCAATTAGTATATACCTGGACTGGACAGATCAACTCGTAACACTGGCTATCCCGCCTGGTGGTATGACCATGGAAACTGCACAGGACTTGTGCAAACGTTTTGATAATACTTACTTGTTTACAAGTGAAGCAGAGATGCTACAAGTATTCCTAGACTTATTAGATGATGCTGATATTGTAAGTGGTTGGAACAGTGAAGGATATGATATACCCTATACTGTTAATCGTATAACCCGTGTGCTTAGTAAAGATGACAATCGTAAATGGTGTTTGTTTGGACAGCAACCAAAGAAGCGCACATTTGAACGCTTTGGTAAAGAGAGTAATACATTTGATCTAGTAGGGCGTGTACACTTGGACTACATGCAACTGTATCGCAAGTACACATATGAAGAACGTCACAGTTACACACTGGATGCTATTGGTGAACATGAACTTGATGAACGCAAAGTTGCATATGAAGGCACACTGGATCAGTTGTACAATCAGGACTTTGAAAAGTTTATTGACTATAACAGACAGGATACTGCACTACTAAACAAACTGGATAAAAAACTACGCTTTATTGATCTAAGTAATGTGCTTGCACATGAGAATACAGTGCTACTAATGACTACTATGGGTGCCGTTGCTGTTACAGAGCAAGCAATTATCAATGACGCACATGCTCGTGGCATGGTTGTCCCCAATCGCAAAAGCAGAGATGATGGTCCTAAGGTAGTAGCAGCAGGTGCGTATGTTGCATATCCTAAGAAAGGATTGCATGAATGGATTGGTGCTATTGATATTAACAGTTTGTATCCAAGTGTTATCCGTGCGCTTAACATGGGTCCAGAAACTGTAGTAGGACAACTGCGTCAAACAATGACTGAACATATGCTTCGTGAAAAGACTGCAACAGGTACAAGTTTTGCACAGGCTTGGGAGAATGAGTTTGGCAGTAGAGAGTATCGCGCAGTAATGAATATGGAGCGTGGGACTGAGATTACTATTGACTGGGAGAACGGTGACGAAGATACGCTAAGTGCATATGATGTATGGCGGTTGATGTTTGACAGTAATAAACCCTGGACGCTAAGTGCTAATGGCACTATCTTTACATATGAACGCAAGGGAGTTATTCCTGCACTGCTTGAACGTTGGTATGCAGAACGTAAAGACATGCAGAAAGAACTTAAAAAAGCCAAAGATGATGGCGGTGATGTTGAGTATTGGGACAAGCGACAACTAGTTAAGAAGATTAACTTGAACAGTTTGTATGGTGCTATCCTCAATCCTGGCTGTAGATTCTATGACTTTCGTATTGGACAAAGCACTACACTAACAGGTCGTTGTATTACAAAACGCATGGCTGAAACTGTAAATGGATTGCTTACAGGCAAAGAAGAATACACGGGCGATGCAATTGTTTATGGCGATACTGACAGTGTGTACTTTAGTGCATGGCCCATGATGAAAGAAGATGTTGAGGCAGGTCGGCAAGAGTGGACTAAAGAGATTGTTACACAACTATATGATGGTATTGCAGATCAAGTCAATGAGGAGTTTCCTGTGTTTATGGAACGTGCTTTTCATTGTCCGCGTGAGAATGGTGAGATCATCCGAGGCGGCAGAGAGATTGTTGCAACTAAAGGTCTATACATTACAAAGAAACGTTATGCAGCACTTATATATGATTTAGAAGGTTTCCGTTTAGATACAGATGGCAAGCCAGGCAAAGTAAAAGCAATGGGGTTGGACTTAAAGCGTAGTGACACTCCAAAAGTTATGCAGGATTTCCTAAGTGAACTGCTACTGGATGTGCTTACTGGTTGCCAGCGAGAAGAGATTATTGAAAAAGTAAAAGAGTTTAAGAATACATTCCATGATAGACCTGGTTGGGAAAAGGGCACACCCAAACGTGTAAACAACCTGACCAAGTACACAGCAGAAGAAAAACAACTGGGCAAAGCAAACATGCCAGGTCATGTTAGAGCAGCAATGAACTGGAATAACATGCGTAAGATGAACAGTGACAAGTATAGTCAAGAGATTATGGATGGTGCTAAAACTATTGTGTGCAAACTTAAGACTAATCCACTTGGATGGACTAGTATTGGTTATCCTACAGACGAAACACACTTGCCGCAATGGTTCAAAGAGATGCCATTTGATGATGGATTAATGGAAGCAACCATTGTAGATCAAAAGATTGATAACTTGTTAAGTGTTCTTAACTGGGACTTAAAAGGCGCAACACAGACTGCTAACACATTTGACGATTTATTTTCATTTGAGTAATATACGCATATAAATACAATAGAGGTAAAGTCGATGAAACTTGTAGATAAATTAATTTTGTTCACAAAATTTTTAAAAAACAACGGTGGCAAGTTTAATCTGCGCGAAGAGATAAAGCCACGAAAAGACTATTGGAAAGATCAAGCAGAGTTATGGAAAGACAAAAGTCTACACGAAGAAATTAATAACATACAAGCAGCAATAGTTATGTGGGGAGAAAGATACAATGACTGCCTCGATAGAATTAATGCAAAAACAAAGGAATTAATGAGGGAACAAGAAGTATTTGTTCTTCAAAGAGACTATGTTAGATTTGATACTGAAGAAACTACATTACAATTAATGAAAGAGCGAGCAGATCAGTGTTCTAAAGAATTTATTACAGAAATAAACAAAGACATAGGCAAGTACAGTGAATGGCAATACGCTGGAATAGAACTTAATCCAAGTACAGGCGTCTTTAGTAAGAGTATACTTGGTTGTGATCTAGTGTATTGTTACACAGGAAACGTCATTGATAAATCTAATGTAGAAAAGCAATACAATCCATTTTTTGTTGAAAAAAGGTTAATGTATTACGATGATTTAGAAAAACTACCACAGGAACAACTAGGAATAGCATTTAGTGTAAACTGTTATGAGTATTTGCCCATGGATCCTATTAAGGATGAGATGCGAAAAGTATATGACATACTGCGTCCAGGAGGCATATTTATTTTTAGTTACAATGATTGCGAACATGAGCCTGGATTAGATTTTTGTGGTAATGAATATAGAACATATCAGACCCGAGAACTGATGGCTTCCATGGCAACTAGCATGGGATTTGACATTGTTAGTGACCATGACTGCAATAGTCATGCATATAGTTGGATGATAGTTAAAAAACCAGGTGAACGCACTACACAAAAAATTACTGTACCATTAATTGCAATTGTACGCCAAGAGCAATAACAAGTCATTTTAATATTGACATTCCCCCCAAACCTAAATATAATACTACTATTATTATAAACATAAGGACATTTCGATGAAAGATTATCTACTCGACATAGTCAAGCATACACATTCGCTTGGCTTTATCAGTCTTGTTAAAGTAACAGGCACAGACAAAACCACATCATTTGAAGGACTTGCAGAAGACCGCAGTGTTATTTTGCAAGCAACTACAAAGACACCAGTAGCAGACTTTATGGGAACATTTGGTATGCCTAACTTGGACAAACTTGGTGTTATCCTGCGTATCCCAGAGTATGCAGAAAATGCTAAAATTAGTATTAACAGTCAAGAGCGTAACGGAGACAACGTGCCAGTCGGTATTGCATTTGAAAATGCTGGCGGTGACTTTAAAAATGATTATCGTTTTATGGCAAGTGAGATTATTAATGAAAAACTTAAAACAGTAAAGATGCGTGATGTAAACTGGGGTATTGAATTTCAGCCTACAATAGCAAGCATTCAGCGTTTTAAGTTTATGATAAGTGCTAACAGTGAAGAGACTACATTTATTGCTAAAACAGAAGATGGCAATCTAAAGTTTTACTTTGGTGATCATAGCACACATGCTGGTAACTTTGTATTCCAACATGATGTTGCAGGCGAAGCAACACGCGGATGGGCATGGCCCGTTGAGCAGGTCAGTAAGATCCTAAGTCTTGGTGGTGACACTACATTCAAGATCAGTGATGATGGCGTTGCAGAGATCGTTGTTGACAGTGGACTTGCAGAGTATAGGTACTTACTTCCAGCACAGAGTAAGTAGTGGATCAATTTCAAATTGCAAACTATGGATACTTTTGTCCAACTAGTCATCCTATCATGGTTGATCCAACAGGCAAACACTGTTGGATAGATATACCAAAGTGTGCAAGTAGTTTTGTACAAAAAGTATTGGATGACCACGGTTGGATTAGTTACAACGATCCATTTGCAATCCAAGGATTTTGTAAAGCAAATGATATAAAAAAGTTTTGTGTCCTGCGAGATCCAGTGGAACGATGGATAAGTGGATTTGCACAGTGTTACTACGAATATCCAGGCATTTTAGAAATACTGGATAAGCCTGCTTTTTGGAATGTAATATTGAAAAATCCACATTTTGATGACCATACAGAAGCAATGTGGAAGTTTTTAAAACATTGTGATCGCGACAATCCGATAAACGCTAATCTGCAGTACATTTATATAAACGCATCTTTGCCTGCAAATAAATTTTATACAGATCTAGCAGGCTATCTTAATAGTATAGGATATCCAAGTGATTATTTTCGTAACTGGAAAGACCCTGTCAATCCATATAACAATGTAGATGCAAAACAAGCAATAAATCTTAAATTAAAATATATGTTAAAACACCGCAAAGATTTACGAGAAAACATTAATAATGTGCTATACTATGACTATCATTTACTAAATCAATATAAAAGGTATAAAAGTGACAAATCTACCAACTAATCTAACTGAATTGCAAAGTGACTATGCAGTATTTCTGCCAGCACTTAGTACATTCTATGCACTTTTTGTAGGCAGACAGCGCAGAGGGTTACTAGAACATAACGAAACTCTTAAGGGCAGTGGTAAGCCTTATATAGAACCTAGTAGGATTCCACAAGGACTACAACACGGAGTAGAAAGTTTAAACTGGCTTGCACCAGAAGGTCTGTGGCAGTACAAGTGGAGTTTGCATAGTGCAGGACATGCTAGTTTGGATCTTGAAAAAGATCAGTACAGAGAAGATATGTATCGTGTGCGCAACAGAGAAACTAGTTGGTTATTAGGCGACAGTGGTGGATATCAGATTGGTAAAGGTGTATGGGAAGGCGATTGGAAAGATCCTAATTGCCCCATGGCACAAAAGAAACGCGATGGTGTTTTACGTTGGATGGACGCTTACATGGACTATGGTATGATACTTGATATACCAGCATGGGTTGCACGTTCTCCAGAGGGTGCAAAAGCAAGTGGTGTTAGTACATATGAAGAAGCAGTAGCCGCAACAAATATTAATAACAACTATTGGATGAAGCATAGAACAGGTGCTTGTAAATTGTTAAATGTTTTGCAAGGTGAAAACTTTGCACAAGCAGATGACTGGTATGAGCAAATGAAAGACTATTGTGATCCAGTCAAGTATCCAGACAACCACTTCAATGGCTGGGCAATGGGCGGTCAGTATTGTGCAGACATTCATCTTTCACTTAAACGTGTGTGTACAATGATGCGTGATGGTCTACTTGAACAAGGCAAGCATGATGTAATGCACTTCCTTGGCACAAGTAAACTTGAATGGGCAATGGTACTTACTGCTATACAACGCGGTGTACGCAAAACACACAATAAAGATTTTACTATAACATTTGATTGTGCAAGTCCTTTTCTTGCTGTTAGCAATGGAACACAGTACAGTGGTTATCGCTTGGAACATGAAGGCAAGTGGAGTTATTTGATGGAACCTGCACCAGACGATCGTGCGTTACATGCAGATACTACTCCCTATGATGATTACTGTGACAAGTTGTATGAAAACTGGATGCCAAGTCCACTTTCAAAAATGATGAAAGTAAATGATGTTTGTACATACAGTCCAACTTGTTTAAACAAAATAGGTGAAATAAGTAGAACAAGTTGGGATAGTTTTAGTTACATGTTACTAATGAATCACAGTGTATACTCACACTTAAGAAGTGTACAAGAAGGTAATCGTGTATTCGATGAAGGCATATATCCTTGGCAGTTAGCAGACAATAGATTTACTGAAACACTAGTAAAAGATGTAATTGCAGAAATATTTTCCCTAGACAGTTATGATGCACAGATAAAGATGATTGACGAATATGAAAAACTATGGATGAGAGTAACTGGAACTAGAGGATATGTTGGTAAAAAGACTGTAAACAGTAGCACACAGTACTTTAGTTTGTTTGAAGAAGTAGGTTGACATTTACTAAATTAATGTTATAGTAAGATATATTAATGTAGTCTAAGAGGCAAAAATGAACACTGAAGATAAAGAAGAGTTTCTTAACCAAGTAGCAGGTAAAGAGTATATTTACAATATCCGCATCTGGGGATATGGCGGCGAACTTGTGTATGGTAAATTGACTAAAGCACAGCACGACTTCTGGCAAGCAGAGTGTGACAAAGAAGATGCACAGGGATACGATCTGGACGACCAGTTTGGTAACTACTTATTTGACCAAGAGGACTTTGAAGAAACTCATGGCATTACTGTACCCGACGAAGCAAAGATTGATGCTGAATGGCATGATTGTGATGACCTTGCACATAGCAATGGCGCAAACTTAGGCAGTGCTAATATTACTATTGAGCAAGTGGACAGTGTGGAATACAATGCGAAAATTATAAAAGAAATTATTGAGTCTCAGGATCTAGAAGAGTTTATTAAGGATAATAACACTGTAGTAAATGAAAGTGAATTTGATCTAGATGAAGATGGTAATAGACAAGAAGATGGGCACAACTATTGCATGTACGCAATGAGTGTTGAAAAAGGAACATTCTTTGATGGCATTCTCAAACTACATAAGCCTATAGACATTAGTAAAATAAGCATAAGCACTACCGAGTATCCAAATGGTGATAATATAGTAGACGAGTTACACTATGAAGGTGCAGATGATATTGATAACAGTGGTGGAGACACCAACGGCAAATCAATGAACGCATATGTAATGGATTACTAATGCCTACACTACATGCATTTGGTGATAGTTTTACTTTTGGTCATGAACTTAGTGACTGCCCTACAAATTCCTATCCTACACATAGTAACTTAACATTTGCTGCCCTTTTTGCAAAATACATGGGATTCGACTACAAATGTCATGCTATAGGATTCAGTGCAAATAACCAAATACTACGACAAATAAAACATGCAAACATAGAAAGATATGATACAGTGCTTGTTATGTGGAGTTTTGCTGTTAGATATGCATTTATGCTAAACAAAGGATACTATACACTTGGAACATGGGATCCAAATCATAGATGGTGGTGGGAAAATGTAGATCAGCATCCAGAGCAATGTTTGGACAGAAGTATAGATAGTATACTTGCTGCACAAACTATAGTAGAAAATATAGGTTGTAACTGGACTTTTATATGTAATAATATTGAACTACAGAACGAAATACAGTATAATAGTAAATGGTTAAACAAGTTTAGATGGTTATTTTTACCTAAAGATCACGAAATGATTAACGCACTAGATGGCAGTCATCCAGGTGATGCAGTACATGAAGATGTTTTTAATATACTAAGGAAAAGATACAATGGGTAACATGGACAATATGATGTTAGACGCAATGAGAGAAGATGCAATGCGACAGCAATTACACAAAAGCAAGCGTATGATCTGGGTTACATTTCAAAAAGAAGGTATACACAAGTATCCTGCTGCACTGGATGACCCTAATCTAGCAACAGGCGACTGGGATGATGTTAGTTTCCTAGGATATCCGCACAGGCACATGTTCCACTTCCGTGTAAGCATTGAAGTGTTCCATGATGATCGTGAAGTAGAGTTTATACAGTTTAGTCGTTGGCTGCAACGATTGTTTAGTGAAAACGTTATGACACTGGACTATAAGTCTTGTGAAATGATTGCAGACGACATGTTTTTAGAGATCCGTAAGAATTATGGATCAAACAGAGAAGTTCACATTGAAGTGAGCGAAGATGGTGAGAACGGTTGTGTTGTCACCTTTCCAAAAGCCTAAGGGAGAAATATCGTGGCTGGAAAACCAATGAGTAATGAAATTGTTAAAGTATTTAATGACCTAGATGACTACTTGCGCTTCTGTAAAGAGTTTGGTTGGGCATATAACGAAGCAGATTTGTATCGTGAAGATGCTCCGGGCTATGCTGAGTACCTACGTTTTAAGAGTGGTACTAGGATTCCTAAGAACTGGATGCGTGATGCAAAATTTAGGTTAAGTCAGTATAATGATAATAACTTTAAAAGCGGCGGAAAGTTCCAAAGCGGACGGAGAAACTAATGCGTAAACTTTTCTATATGGGACTTGAGCCCTATGAAGGTCGTTACACACTGCAATTACAAGACTGGAGTGAACGTGCTTTCGCAAAACGTGGTATAGACTATGTTGTTGTGCCTGGCACAACTATTGACAATACTAAAAGTATTAGTGTAGGACAAGTGCTTGATGCACATGGACGTAGTTATTTTGGTATGAGTCAACTTATGAATCTTGTGCAAATGATGCGCAATGGCGAATGTACAGGCGAGGATGTAGTGTTCTTTGAGGACATGTTTCAACCTGGCATTGAAAGTTTGCCTTATATTATGTGTCAGATTCCAGAGGAACAACGCCCTACAATATACTTGCGTTGTTTAGCACAAGCAGTAGATCCAGATGACTTTGTGCATGTATGGGGTATGAGCAAGTGGATGAGTTTGTATGAACAGATGTGCAACGAAATTCCTAATGTACACATACTGGCAACCAATGAAGAAATGGTCGCACACATGCGTATTGCAAACTGGGGTGCTCCTATCTATAATATTAGCGGTCTTAGTTTTGGTAAAGAAGAAGTACAAGAGCGTGTTGGTAACAACATTAAGCCTTGGTCAGAGCGACAAGATCGTGTAGTATTTGCTGCACGTTTTGATCAAGAGAAGCAACCAGACTTCTTTATGGACATTATTGAAATGGTAAAGCAAGTACAACCTAATGTTGAATTTGCAGTACTAAGTGGTGGTCCATTGCGTAGTAACAATCCACGTTATTTAGAACGTGCGAACCAAATGCAAAATCATGGTGATCTAGTAGTCTATGAGGATTTGAAGAAAAATGATTACTACAATATTGTAAATGACAGTAAGGTACTGTTTAACTGTGCTCTTCAAGACTGGGTAAGCAATACTGTAAGTGAAGCAGATGCACTTGGATGTAACGTAGTATATCCTGCGTATCGTAGTTTTCCAGAAACGTTTGCAAATGATTACACAAGGTTATATGTACCTTGGAGTAAAGAAAATGCAATTAAAAAGATACTCAAAGGACTACGCGAACCAAATGCAAACATGGGTAAAATAAGCGACTGGACTGATGGCACAATTGATCGCATGCTTGATATTATGCAGGGCAATGGCAAACAGTGGTTGCGTAGTGGCAATAGGTATCGCGATTATGTAGCAGAAAGCAAGTACTAATGAGAGTATTAGTTACAGGAGCAGGTGGATACATCGGCTCTCAAACCTGCAAACTGCTTACACAGCAAGGACATCAGGTTATTGCAAATGATCACAGTGTCCCAGAGCACAACTACTATCATCAGAAGGAAATAAACAACTACGCAAAGATACCTGTTGGAGTGTTAGCAGGTATTGATGCTGTTGTTCACACTGCGGCAACAAGTCTAGTTGGTCCAAGTGTGATGAATCCAGACAAGTATTATCAAAACAATGTTGGCAGTACACTGGATTTATTAAGCAACTGTGTTGAGGCAGATATACATACATTTGTATTTGCAAGCAGTGCAGGAGTTTATGGTGAACCAAGTGAGGATGTGTGCCATGAAAACATGGATGCACAGCCTTGCTCGCCATATGGCTGGAGCAAAAAGATGATGGAAATTATATTGCAGGACTACTATACTGCATATAATTTAAACAGTGTAAGTTTACGTTTCTTTAATGTTGCTGGTGCAGATACAGATTGTGAAATGGGACAACAGCCAGATGCTACACATATCATTGCAAAAGCAATTGAACTTACCATGGCTGGCAAAGACTTTACACTGTTTGGCAAACAGTTTGACACTGATGATGGCACATGTGTGCGTGATTATGTACATGTTGAGGACGTTGCACAGGGTATACTAAATAGTATTGAACTGCTAGGAACAACTAGTGGCGCCCATACATTCAACTTAGGTGGCACAAGAGGCTACAGTAATCTTGAAATTGTAGATAGTATCAATCGTGTAACACCACTTACAGTAAATTTAAAATACGGAGATCCTCGTGCAGGTGATCCAAGCACATTGGTAGCAGATACACATGCTGCAAATACAATCCTAGGTTGGAAACCCAAACACGATTTAGACAGTATTATTAGTACTGCATACAATTGGTATACTAAATGAACATAGCATTTATAGGATGTGGTAAACTAGGGTTACCATGTGTTGAAGAGATAGCAAAGAAAGGTCATAGTGTAACAGGCTATGATGTCGCTAAGGTAAAAAGCGAACTAGTAGACATTAAAGACACTATTTCAGATGCAGTAGATGAAGCAAACATTGTATTCGTTGCTGTGCCTACACCTCATGATCCTGCATATGACGGCAGAGCACCTACTGCACACTTGGAACCTCGCGACTTTGACTACACAATTGTAAGCGATGTGCTAATAGAGTGTAACAAGTGGATGCACAATTCACAACTGTTAGTGCTTATTAGTACAGTGTTGCCAGGTACAGTTCGCAGAGAACTTGTGCCACTAGTAACAAACGCACGTTTTGTATACAATCCATATCTGATTGCTATGGGCAGTGTTGCTTGGGATTTCGTTAATCCTGAGATGCAAATGATAGGAACAGAGGATGGTACAGAAACAGGCGATGCAAAACAACTTGTAGACTTTTACAAAACAGTAATTGAGAATGATCCTAGGTATGTTATTGGTACCTGGGATGAGTGCGAATGTATCAAAGTGTTTTATAACACATTTATCAGTACAAAAATTACGCTGGCAAATATGATACAGGATGTCGCAATGAAGCAGGGCAATATCAATGTTGATGTGGTTACCACGGCACTGGCAGAGTCAACTAAACGGATCATGGGCCCACAGTACATGACTGCTGGGATGGGTGATGGCGGTGCTTGCCATCCGCGTGACAATATTGCCCTGCGTTTCATGGCACAAGAACTAGACTTGGGCTATGATATATTTGATGCTATTATGAACGCACGACAAATACAAGCAGAGAACATGGCAAAATTCCTAGTAGCACAAGCAAAGGAACACGAACTGCCAGTACTAATACACGGTGTTGCATACAAGCCAGATGTGCCTTACAAAGATGGTAGTTACAGTTTGCTAGTAGCACATTACTGTGAAGAACAAGGTTATTATCCTATACTAGTTGATCCAAATACACATCCGCAACGTGGTCCATTTAAAGCAGTTGTACTACTAGCACACAACGCAAACATTACATACAAATATATGAGTAATAAAACTCAGGACTTATACTGCGTACTAAGCGAGGGTAGTATTATCGTAGACCCATGGAGGCAATACAAAGATGACCGATATAAAGTCATCCATTACGGAAACACACGACCGTTGGCATAGAGGACATATTGATCCGTTTTGGAGCAAACAAAGTTTTAGCCAACTAGACTATACACACGAACCTTTTAATAATTCATTAGATGTACAAAAGTGGAAGCGACAAGGTTATGTGCATCCAGTGTCGCATTACACAGGTTTTATGTGTGACATGCGCAAACCGCAACCATCTTGGACTAAACAGATAATTGAATGGTTTGAAAATACATATAATGTAAAAGATGTTGGCAGTAGTTACTATCGCATGGGAACAGGTGTAATCCTTCCTACACATAAAGACACATACAAAAAGTATAGAGACCTGTTTAACGTTCGTTTAATGGACTGTGTTCGTATTGTTGTGTTTTTAGAAGATTGGAAAAGCGGACATATAAGTGAGGTAAATGGTGTGCAAGTTTCAAATTGGCATGCTGGTGATTATATGTTATGGGAAAGCGACTGTCCACACTTAGCAGCCAATATTGGCTTAGATAAACGTTATACACTACAACTAACAGGGCACAAATAAATGGTACAAAAGTTTAATCAAGCAGGCATAGCATGTGTTTGTTCAGATGCAATGAACATAGCAATAAGACAGGGGTTAAATCTTCCTCAGGATCAAATGATTAACATACCACCAAAATGGTTCGATGCAAATCGTGCTTGCACTAAATTATCACCATGGTGGGGAAATAAAGCAAACTATGATGATTATGACGCACAAGCATATTATAAAAGTTTAGTAAAACTAAAAGATGTTGGTGCTAAAATAGTTGAACAAATTGCTGGCAAAGAAGCATTAAAAACTTATTGGTTAGAAGTAGAAACTAAACAAAAAAAGATATGGCGTGATTACAAATAAATGAGTTTAAGTTTTGAAACACTAATAGAGTTTGAAAGTGTATTAAGTAAGTACACTGGTGCCCCCTATGTTGTACTTACTGATAGTTGCACACACGCAGTGGAACTATGTATGCGTTTAAAGACGCCAGGTCCTTGTGTAATACCTGCGCATACTTATGTTAGTATTCCAATGATATTTTATAAACTTGGTGTGCCGTTCTATTATGATACACATCTTGACTGGGAGTATGAATATAGACTAGCGCCAAGTAACATCTGGGATAGTGCTAGAGCATTTGATGCTGGCATGTATCGTGCAGGTGCGCTACAGTGTCTAAGTTTTGGACATACAAAAAGACTTGAAATAGGTCATGGCGGTGCTATACTTACTAGCAACAAAGATGAATATACTAAACTAAAACGCATGGCATATGATGGCAGGGACTTGCAAATAACTCCCTGGCAAGATCAGCAAGAATGGAATATAGGTTATCACTATGGCATGCGTTTGGAAGATGCACAATTAGGTATACAAATGATGGCAAATGGTAATCTAAATTACAAAGAATCTCAGTTAGTAGAATATCCAGATTGCAGTAAACTTAATATTGACAAATCACCTAAATAAATTTACAATACAAATAACTAACGAAAGGAACTTAGTACATGGGAAAGACTTCCGATCTTATTAAACAAAGAATTGAGCATGCTGGCGGTAGATACTGGGCAGGCGATAACATCAGCGGATATCTGAATGATGGTGATAAAGAAGCACTAATTGAAGAACTAACACGCAACTTTGAAGGTGTAATAGACAGCCTAGTTATTGATAGAGCAAATGATCCTAACAGTCATGATACACCGCGTAGACTTGCAAAAATGTATATCAAAGAATTAATGGCTGGACGTTATGATCACAAGCCTAATGCAACAGCGTTTCCTAATCATACAAGTGATAGGTATGATGGTATGCTTGTAGTGCGCAGTGAACTAAAAAGCATGTGTTCGCATCATCATCAGCCAGTAGCAGGCGTTGCATACATTGGTATTATTGCTGCAGATACACTAATTGGACTTAGTAAATATACACGCCTAGCACAATGGTGTGCAAGACGTGGTACGCTACAAGAAGAACTTGCCATGGATATTTGTAAAGAGATCCAGAAAGCAACAGGTAGTGAAGACGTTGGTGTTTACATTCAAGCAACACATGGTTGTTGTGAAAACAGAGGCATTATGGCAACTAGCAGTTTAACACAAACAACTGTGCTACGTGGTAGTTTCTTTAATGATGGTGCTACTAAAAAAGAGTTTATGGATAACATCAAACTACAGCAAAGTTTTGTTTGTAGATAATGTTTCCGTGGTCTAAAATAAAAATAAATTCCACAAATGAATGGTCTCCCTTAAAAAGTGTAGTAGTTGGTGATGCACAAGGTGCATATAAACCTGACGGGCTACACTTTGAGGAACCAGGTGGCTATCGTGGTGATGTTACTGCGCAAGCAACTATGGACCTAGACCGCTTTGCTAGAACTTTACAACAAGAGAAAGTCAAAGTATACCGCCCAGAAAAACATAATTTTACTTGGGGCGGTGGAATGTATAATTATTGTCCACGCGATAGATTACTTGTGATAGGCGATACTGTTGTGGATTGTAACATGCAGTATTCAACTAGAAATATAGAATCCAAGTACATTGACTTTGTACTAAAAGATGCAAAGCGGGTGCTTACAGTACCACGCAACAAAGGTATATTTTTTGATGCTGCTAATGTTTGCAGACTAGACAACACACTGCTTTATCTACAAAGTGTAAGCGGTAACAGAAAAGGTGCTCGCTGGTTACAAAAACAGTTCCCAGATCACACAGTCGAAGTTACTAAAACATATGGCGGTGTACATATTGATAGCACCTTTAGTCCTGTAGCAGACGGGCTAGTGGTTGTTAACAAGGATAGGGTAAATAAGGCTACACTTCCTCGAGTCTTTAAAGATTGGGAAATTATTTGGATTGGTGCTGAAGATTTACCAGAAAAAAGATTTCAGGGAGAAGCGTTTGCTAGTAATTACATTCTGCTTAACTTCTTTATGATTCGTCCCAATCTAGCAGTAATTGATAATGCACCTGTATTAGAGGATGCACTAAGATCAAATGGTGTACTCAGTTATGTAATTCCATTTAGTGAATCAAGAACACTGGGTGGAGGTCATCATTGTTGTACACTAGATTTACACAGGAAATAAAGTGCATACTGATTTAAGTAATTATCTTTGTGGTAAAACAATATTACCTGTACTTCCAAGTAGCATTGATATTGACATGACTAATGTGTGCAATCAGGATTGTTATTATTGTAACAGTGCAGACTTTAGAGCAAAGTTTTTAGATACACCACATGTAGATAAGTTTATTGATCTTATAGATAAACTTGCTGAATGGCGTACACATACTCCTCTTAGTACAGGCACTGTGCGTAATATAAACTTTACAGGCGGTGGTGAACCAACAGTACACCCACAGTACCATAAGATAATAGAACATGCACTGGATAGAAACTTTTTAGTAACACTTATTACCAATGGCAGTAAACTAGACAAACTTGCAAAAAACTTGTCACCAGAGAAAGCACAGCGTATAATTTGGATTGGTGTAGATGTTGACAGTGCAGTAAGCAAAACCTATGAAGATATAAGACAAAGTTTAACAACTTATAATATGCTGGATCGTGTTAAGGCAAATATTAAACTTGCAGTGCAAGCAGGAATAAACGTGGACATTAAAGGTTTGTTAATGGAACACAATACAACAGAGGAAGAAATTACTGCACTTTTTAAAATGGTAAAAGATACTGGTGCTCGTCAATTACATATTAGACCAATGTATGATTTGCAAACCAAAAAGATATTTGAAGTTACTGATAAACTAAAAAATAAGATACAAGCAATAAGCAAATTAACTGATGTAAAATATAATCTACCTGAAAACAGAAAAGAACCTCGCACATATACAAAATGTCATCAAATGTTTTTATATACTATTTTTGCTGCCAATGGTGATGTTAATGTGTGCTGTGAAAGTAGAGGAGATCGCAGTTTTACAATTGGTAACTGGCTAGAAGAGGATGTAAGAGATTTTTGGATGGGTAAACGACATATGCAAGTATACAATACTGTGAATACCATGCAATGTCCTCCATGTAAACCAAACAAAATGAATAATATTATACAGAAAGATATTGACAATAGTAGTCTACTTGAAAGGCAAATAATGTGATTATAAGTCGTAGTCCATTGCGCATAAGTTTTGCAGGAGGAGGCAGCGATCTAAGTCCTTTTGTCGATCTATATGGCGGCAGTGTTCTTAATGCAACCATTGATAGATATGCATATTGTACCATAGAAGATAGTAACAGTTATAGTACTAATGTGCCTGAGATTGTAGATCATTGTGTAAAATTTGTTGGACATGGCAAGCCAAACATTAAAATAACACTGTACAGCGAAACAGATCATGGTAGTGGATTAGGAAGTAGTAGTGCGCTAGTAGTTGCATGTTTAAGTGCGCTAGGTTATACTGACAATAAACAAAAACTAGCAGAAGCAGCAATACATGTTGAGCGTGAACTTTGTGGCTTTCCAGGAGGAAAACAAGATCAATTTGCTACAACATTTGGTGGGTTTAACTATATAGAATTTTTACCCAATGGTACAAATATTGTAAGTCCCATAATATTACCATATGAAATAAAACGAAAATTACAGTATAGTAGTGTACTTTATAACATTGGCGTAAGCAGGACTAATAACCGA
>TARA_R110001592_G_scaffold42588_4_pt1 | contig 19912 bp, 16 predicted proteins | sample TARA_R110001592 | Tara Oceans TARA_R110001592 (sample SAMEA4398387) | marine metagenome | biome: Polar Biome; feature: [SRF] surface water layer (ENVO:00010504); material: water (ENVO:00002006), including particulate matter (ENVO:01000060) such as... | depth 5 m | reverse complement strand
TTAACCAATTGGTCGTAGGTTCGAATCCTACACGACCCACCACTCAACTGCTGACCTCCTACTAGTTTGAAACCATCGCTCGGACTTCGCTCCACAACGCAGCGATGCCTATTCCCGTGTCTGTCATTCCTGTAGCGCGGATGTAAGCGCTGGGGTTGCGCTTGCATCCGCTATCGGCCTTGGGTGAGAGCTGTTAATGCAGCTTGAGCCTGGGGGCAGTACTGCTTCCGATCCGGTCACTGAGCATCAGCAACAGTGTTCGGGGTATTCCGTACAACGCCATCTGATGCATCCGATATAGCGAGACGTAGAAAAGTCGTGCCAGCTTCCCTTCGAGCATGACATTGCCGGTCAGGTTGCCCATCAAATTGCCTACGGCACTGAAGCTTGAGAGAGAGATAAGTGACCCGTAATCTCGATAGACGTATTCCTGCAGCGGCTTGCCTTCGATCACGCGTTTAAGATTCTTGGCTAGCAGTGTGGCCTGCTGGTGCGCAGCCTGAGCACGCGGTGGGACAAATCGCCCGTCTTCACCGGATGGGCATGCAGCGCAATCACCAAATGCAAATACCCGCGAGTCCAGGGTGGTTTGCAGCGTGGTGTATACCGCAAGCTGATTGATCCGATTTGTTTCCAGCCCAAGGGTGCCGAGAAAAGCCGGTGCGCGTATGCCTGCAGCCCACACTTTCAGTGATGCGGAGATGTGCTCGCCGTTTTCGAGCACGAGACCCTCTGCTGTGACCGCCTTGACCGGTGAACCAGTGTGCAAATGCACGCCGAGGCTTTGTAGTGTATCGGTAACCGGCTTGCTGATACGCTCAGGCAACGCGGGGAGAACCCGTGCGCTGGCTTCGACCAGATTGATGTGCAAATCTTCAGGACGAATCCGGTCCAGGCCGTAAGCCTGGAGAAGTAACGCAGCGTGGTGCAGTTCGGCAGCCAGTTCTACCCCTGTTGCTCCGGCGCCAATGATAGCCACATTGATCTTCTCGCTGATCTGCCCCTCGCTGCTGGCCTGCGCTTTCATGTATTGGTTAAGCAGCAAACGATGGAAGCGTTCTGCCTGCTCGCGGGTATCAAGAAACAGACAGTGCTCCGCCGCGCCGCTGGTATTAAAGTCATTGGTATTACTGCCTACGGCCATTACCAGATAGTCGTAAGCGATCTCGCGTGGCGGGATCAGCTCCTCGTCACTGTCGTCCTGAATCGCGCTCAGTTGGATAATCTGACGCTCGCGATCGATGCCATGCATAGCGCCCAATTGAAAATGGAAATGGTTCCATTTTGCCTGCACCACATAATTAAGCTCGTCGCCGCTGGAGTTCAGCGATCCAGCCGCGACCTCGTGTAGCAGGGGCTTCCAGATATGCGTCATGTTGGTATCTATCAGGGTGATGCGTGCTTTCTTGCGTTTGCCCAGGCTGCGCCCAAGGCGAGTGGCAAGCTCAAGCCCTCCAGCGCCCCCGCCCACGATCAGGATGCGAGGTGAAAACTCAGGTGATGCTACATTCGACATGATGGAGACTCGACTGAAAGAATTGTTCCGGGTCGGTCAAGCTTAGGCCGTGCAGGTTATACCAATACCAGTGAGGCGAGCATACGCGCGAGCAGACCCATGCAGATGACGGATCCAAGAATGACTCCGAGCAGTAGCCAGACATTGAAAGGTTTGCGTTCTACCCGGTTTTCCGGCTGATTGAGGTACGCGTCAACGCGTTTCTGGTCTTCGGGGTAGAGACGGCTGGACATGCGGTTACCTTTGGCATGGAGGCAGCCCTGGGCTGCGGGTGATGGCTTGACCTGATTAGAGGTTATTCTAGACCCCCGAGCCGGATATTGCACCAGACTCATTTCGACCATGAGGCGTGGATGAGTCTCCACCGACGGGCGATTATTTCAGTGTGTTAATGCGCCCGCGTTAGCGATGAGAATGACGTGTGTCGGTGCTATGCTCAGCGTGTTCATTAACGAGGTGTATCTATGCTTGCAGCCAGTCTGTTGACCCCGTTGCAGTTGGTACTCGGCGCAGTACTCTTTAGCGTAGCGGCGCTGTGGTCACTGGCACGCGTGTCCTGGATTGAGTTGTTGGCTGATGATCGTCGACAGCATCTTTTTTATGGCAGCATCTTTGTGCTTTTCGTGCTCTGGCTGGTGCGCCGGGACTTCGATAACGGCATTACCCTGCATTTCCTTGGCCTGACCGCTGTCACCTTACTTCTAAATTGGCCGCTCGCCATTGTAGCAGGCAGTCTGGCACAGCTTGCCCTGGTGCTGCTGGGCCTGGATGACGCGGAAGCGTTCGGCGTCAACGGGATTTTGCGGGTTCTTATACCCGTACTTGTTACGCTTGTGATAAGCCGTAGTCTGGAAAGGATGAAGCCACGTAACCTATTTACGTACATCTTTATCAGCGGTTTTTTTGCAGCGGCTATGGCGGTGGTGGCGACTGTGCTGGGAGGGATGGGTTTGCTTGCATGGTCTGGACAGCTTGCGATGCCGACCAGCATGACGGATACGTTTGGTTATCTTCTTCTGGTGGCCTTCCCCGAAGCCTTTATCAACGGTACTGCAATCAGTGCGTTAGTGGTTTTTTGCCCCGACTGGCTCGACACATTTGATACGGATCGTTACTTGCAGGAGCCGTTTGATAAAGACGGCCGATCCTGAGCCAGATCAATACGTCGGTCACTCAGTCATGTTCAAATTGAACTTTTAACCGGGGATCAGAAAATGTCTGTGTACACGTTGGCCAAGAAAATCGTGCAGGAAGGTATCGGTCAGGGACAACAAGCCGGGTACGGCGAACAGGAGCTGGCCAGGGCGCTTATGGCTGAGGTGCTGAATGTTTATCGACGCGAACGATCGCTAGCCGATATTGCACATGAGCTGAATTTCCTCGCCGATAATCTCGACGAGGACACCGATTACGCTTTCATGCGGCCGTGAGACCGTACCAGGCTTTTCAGGGCATGGTCACTTCAATGGTGCCATTGGCATTGAGTTTGACATCCGCTTGGCCGCCTTCGACCGACGGTGCGGCAGACTCGCTGTCTGCCATTCTGGCCAGCTTGGCTCCCTGATAAGCCATAGGCTGCATGAACTGGCTGTCCAGGCTCAGGTTTACGATACGGTAACCGGTCCCGCCGAGGCTTTTTGCGGCAATGTCCGCGCGGGTACGAAAGGCCTCTATCGCTTCGCGCATCAGCTCATTCTCGGTCGCATTGCGTGCCGTCGGCGAAAGGCTGAATTGCATATCGGCCAGACTGAGATTATCCATCAGCTCGCCAGTGAGCGTTGACAGTGCCGCAAAATCGGTACTTTCCAGCACAATCTCCCCGCGCTCACGCCAGCCGATAATTTTCTCGCGCTTGTCGTCATACACAGGTTCGCTACTGCGATTGCCACTCGATACATTAACGCCTTCGACTTGACGGGCTGTTTCCAGGCTGTTGTTCAGGCGCTGGGTTATGCGTTGTGCAAGCTCCCCGGCGTTCTTGCTTTGCTCCTGAGCAAACATGCGTACGGTCAGCGTGTCATGGCTGACCGCCTGCTGAACTTCAGCGCGCAGCGATACCTGATTATATTGCTGCTCGGAGGCGAGTGTCTGTGTGGTACTCAATCCTAATGCAGCTCCGAGAAGCAGAATAGAAAAAGGCAAGTGGCGCATGTCGTCGTTCCTATCGATACAATGTGAAATAGTAGTGTAGCCAGTTATCCCTTCCGTCGCTGTTACATCTGCTCAAGCCCGGTTACTGCACGACTGAATGATTTTGTGCGACTCTGTACCGCGTTAACGTAGGCGTTAAAGTTCTGACGCACGACCTATACTCCGAGGCTTCATATTTTGGTGCGACGATCCGTCCTGAACTTCAACACACTGGCGCTATCGCCGACTCGCCAGAATCTCTGGCGACTTATTCTGATCCGCTTGCTCGTGTTGCTGGCGCAAAGCATCTCGGTCATGGGTGCCTATGTGAGTGGTTGGTTTCCGCTGCCATGGACCGCTCTGCTGGTGACCTTGGGTATCTCTGCGCTGGTTAGCATCCTGACGCTGTTACGTTTATCCCGGCGATGGCCAGTGACGGATGTGGAGTACGGGTTGCAGCTCGCCTTTGATGTTCTGGTGCATAGTATTCTGCTGTATTTTTCCGGCGGTCCAACCAATCCTTTCGTGTCTTATTATCTGGTTCCGCTGACGATTGCCGCAGCAACATTGCCCTGGTTCTACACGGCCTGGCTGGCCGCTTTGGCCGTGGGCGCCTACAGTCTTCTTTTGCTCTGGTATGAGCCCCTGCAGGCATTCGAGTTCACCATCGGTCGTGGTGTCATCAACCTGCATATGATCGGGATGTGGTTGAACCTGGCGATGAGCGCCGGTTTGATAACGCTGTTTGTGGTTCGGATGGCGGCGGCCTTGCGTCAGCATGCCGAACGGCTGGCGGAAAAACGTGAGCAGGGCATCCGTGATGCCCAGTTATTGGGCATTGCCAGCGTAGCCGCCGGTGCGGCCCATGAGTTATCCACGCCGCTATCGACCATGAGCGTGCTGCTCAAGGATCTGCGCAGCGATTACACCGAACCACAATTGCAGGAGGATCTGGCCTTGCTTCAGGACCAAGTGAGTCTGTGCAAGGAGAGCTTGCAACAAATGGTGCGCAGAGCGGAGCACATGCCCAGCCAACCTGGCCGGGCTGAACAGGTAGACCTGTGGATCAAGGCAATTCTTGCTCGCTGGCAATTGATGCGTCCAGAAGCCTCCTGGCAGCTTCTTGATCTGCCAGCGGGCGAAGTGCCGCAGGTCAACGCCAGTCTGGCACTAGGGCAGGCCATACTCAATGTGCTTAACAATGCGGTCGACGCCTGCCCTGATAACATTACCATCGCTCTGGAATGGGACCAGAAACGCATGCGCCTGATGGTTCGTGATCATGGTCCAGGGGTGCCCCTGCATATCGCTGAGCAGATTGGCACTGCATTCGTTACCACCAAAGGTAAAAAGGGATTTGGTCTCGGCCTGTTCTTGAGTCACGCAGCGGTCGAGCGGCTTGGTGGCAGCGTCAAGCTGTTTAATCAGGACGCGGGTGGCACGCTGGCCGAGGTAGTGTTGCCGATTGTATGGGAGAAAGATAATGACTGATGAGCTGGAAAATGAAGAGCAGCCTCTATTGCTGCTGGTGGATGATGATCCTACTTTTACTCGCGTTCTGGCGCGGGCGTTGACGCGTCGAGGACTGCGGGTCAATACCGCAGGTGATGCCACCGAAGCGATGCTGCTAGCCCGTCAGGAGCAGCCTGACTTCGCAGTATTGGACCTGAAGATGGAGGGCGATTCGGGTCTGGTGCTGCTGCCGCGCCTGCTCGAGTTATATCCTGAGCTTCGGGTAGTCATACTCACTGGCTACTCCAGCATTACAACCGCTGTAGAGGCTATCAAGCGCGGAGCGTGCAACTACTTGTGCAAGCCCGCGGACGCCGACGACGTGCTCACTGCTTTGCTGTCCGAGCAGGCGGATCCGGACTCTCTGATGGCAGAGCATCCGATGTCCGTAGATCGTCTGCAGTGGGAGCACATCCAGCGCATCCTCGCTGAACATGAGGGTAATATTTCTGCCACCGCCAGAGCATTGGGGATGCATCGCCGGACATTGCAACGCAAGTTGCAAAAGCGCCCGGTGCGCCGCTGATAGCTGTGCAAGGATTTAAAGGTACGGAGCAGTTCGGGATTGGGATTTTGGCTGTTAGCGTATAGGGTGGTTAGCAGGCTTACCGACAACAGGCGAAACCCATGTTTGCAGCAATGCGGTCCGACAAGATGCAGGCCCTTCATCTGTTCAGTGATGAAGCGACCGGGCTCGAAGCGATTATAGCCATTCACAATACTCGGCTCGGCCCGGCGCTGGGGGGCTGTCGCTATATGCCCTACGCCAGCACAGAAGCCGCCTGCGCTGACGCCATGCGTCTGGCTAGGGGTATGAGTTACAAGGCTGCGCTGGCAGGGCTGGATCAGGGCGGTGGTAAGGCAGTGATTATTCGCCCGCCCCACGTCCTGGATCGATCTGCACTTTTCGAAGCCTTTGGCCGCTGCATTGAGTCCTTGCGCGGTGGGTACATCACCGCAATGGACAGTGGCACCAGCAGTGAGGATATGGATTGTATAGCCCAGCAAACCGGTCACGTTACCAGCACCAGTCAAGCTGGTGACCCTTCGCCGCATACCGCCCTTGGCGTTTTGATGGGAATCAAGTCTGCAGTGCGGGTCAAACTTGGACAGGAAGGCTTGAGCGGGATACGGGTCATGCTCCAGGGCTTGGGGAATGTAGGCTATGCCCTGGCGGAAATGCTGGTAGCCGAAGGTGCCGAATTGTTAGTAGCCGATCTCGATGCCGGCAAGGTTCGTCTCGCAGTAGATGATCTGGGTGCGCAAGCAGTTGCAACCGATGCGGTATTTGAAACGCCCTGCGATATTTTCTCGCCCTGTGGCTTGGGCGGTGTGCTCGCACCGGCGAGCATTGAGCAGTTACGCTGCGCTGCGGTAGCCGGCGCAGCCAACAATCAGCTGAGCAATCAGGACGCCGCCGATCTGCTGGATGCCCGCGGTATCCTCTATACCCCCGACTATGTGATCAATGCCGGCGGCCTGCTGCATGTCTCACTTACTCACCAGGGAGTTGCGTCTGGAGACATCGCGGTGCGGGTCCGCGGGATTGGTGCCCGCCTCGACGAAATATTTGCCCAGAGTCTCAAGGAAGGGCGTTCGCCATCGTATGTAGCTGACCATCAGGCAGAAACGATTCTCTACGGTGGCGGCTGACACCGGGCAGCGGTTTCAGCGCCTGTTCAGCCCAAACCGTTTGCGTAGTTGAGCGTCAAGGATTGAAGCGGGCAGCCAGCGCTTCATGCGCACCATACTGCGACTGCTCGTGCCTATAAGGGCGACTTCGGGCCGCAGCGGATTCTTGATGTAGCCCATCAGCTCCCTGGAAAAGTCTCCGGCAGAGGTCGAAGTCGCCTTTTGTGACGCCTTGGCTCTTGCCTGCACCGCCTTTTCCCAGGGCTTGAACCAGGAATTCTCGGCAATGGTGATGGCAGCGCTGGCATTATTGCCGAAGTCAGACGCAATGGCGCCGGGCATAACGGTAAGCACATTGATCCCGAACGGGGCCAGCTCCAGGCGCATCGCGTCTGACAAAGCATGCAGTGCTGCCTTGGATGCACAATACACCCCCGAGAAGGGTGTGGTGGTAACCCCCGACACGCTGCCAATGTTGACGATCAATCCTTTACTGTCGCGCAACAGGTCACACACGGATCGCACCATGTCTACCGGGGCGAATACGTTGGTGTCGAACTGCCTGAGCAGCGTCGCACGGTCGGCGTCCAAAATAGGGCCCATCGCGCCGTATCCGGCATTGTTTACCAGCAAGTCCAGACGCCCGGTCTCCGCGCGAAGGCGTTCTGCACAAGCCTGTACCTGATGTGCATCGTTGACGTCCAGCTTGACTGCGACCGCGCCTCGCGCCACTAAAGCTTCGAGACTCTGTGGGTCGCGGGCTGTTGCCCAGACCTGATAGCCTTCATCGAGACAGACATTGGCCAACGCTTGGCCTATGCCGCTGGAACAGCCGGTAATTAATGCAACGGGTTGAGTCATGTTATAAACCTTTATTGTTATCAGTTAGACGTGAAGCGGGCATCCAGATCCGTTGCACTATATTGCATATCGGATGCCCGGTAGCCAGTGCGCAGAGGCACCACGGCAAAACAGTGCTGCCAGCTAGCACCTGGGGCCAGGATTTCGCTGGCGCGGTACACGTCACCAGCGACGGTAGTGTCGAGCAGATTTCGTTGTTGTCCAGGCTGGCTGGCATGTACCTGCCATTGTATATCGCTGGCGCTGAGTTCACTGCGATTGTCGATTGTTACGCTCAGGGGCTTGCCGAACTCGCAGCTCTCGGGCTGATACAGAATAGTTACATGCAGCTCCTCAAGATGCTGATTGTTCTGCCACTGGCGGATCCCAACAAACACAGCGAGCAACAGGGTGAGACCGACTAGCACGCCGCTTGTTGGTAGCATGACCCGGGGGTAACGCAACAGCAGGAAAAGCCAGACGAGCAACAGAACGATGCCCAGGGGCATGAATATCTCCTTCGTGCAGAGTTAAACCAAGACTCTACCAGACCTGCTGGCTCAACACACCGCAGCAGAATCCCAGCCAAATAATTCACAGCTGTTATGTAGGCATGCTCTGGCCAGGATCTCGGGTGACTCGCCGCGTAATGCTGCAAGAGTGTTACAAATGCGCGGCAGGTTGGCTGGCGTATTACGCTGATAGGGGTTGAATGAGGGAGCCATATCGGGCGAGTCGGTTTCCAGTACCAGGCTATCGAGCGGCAGTTGGGCGATCACCCGGTGCATGCGGCGCGCCTGGGGCCAGGTTCCTGCGCCACCCAGTCCGAGCTTGAATCCGAGCCGGATATATTCGAGCGCTTCCTCAAGACTGCCGGAAAAGGCGTGCACAATGCCGGCACGTTTGAGCTGCACCGTCTTGAGCAAGGCGATGGTTGGCGCGTGGGCGCGGCGCACATGCAGCAAAGCCGGTAAATCAAAGTCGGCTGCCAGTTTAAGTTGTGCCTCGAACAGATGTTTCTGACGTTCGCGGTCGAGGCCTGCGACAAAGTAATCAAGGCCTATTTCGCCCACTGCGCAGCATTTTGGGTGAGCAGCCAGGCGGGCGAACATATCGCGCAGTTCTGTCAGATGGGTGTCCTGATGGTGATCGAGATATACCGGATGCAAGCCGAATGCCGCATATAGGCCAGAATCCTGCTCCGCCAGTCCCCAGACACGTTGCCAGTTGGCCTGATGCACACCTAATATCACAATAGGCCCTACGCCCAGACGCCGGGATTCGGTCAGCACGGCTGCACGGTCGAGCGCAAAATCAGGAAAATCCAGATGTGTGTGTGTATCGATGTAGTCCATGACTCAGACGTGCGCCGCTGTGTTCGCTGAATTGCCCGGATTGAGCTGAAGATCGTCGAGCAGGATCGGTCGACCGATATGGAATCCCTGAGCATAGTCCACACCGATGGAGCGGACCACTTCCAGAATTTCCGGGCTTGAAACAAATTCGGCGACGATCTTCTTGTTCAGGAAATGGCCCATTTCGGTGATGGAGCGTACTAACGCAAAATCGAAGTTGTCAGTGACAATGTTGCGTACAAAAGTACCGTCTATTTTGATGAAATCGACCGGCAACCGTTTTAGATACGCGTAAGAGGACTGGCCGGTACCGAAGTCGTCGAGTGAAAAACGACAACCAATTTCCTTCATTTCGTTTATGAAGTCGGCAGCGTCTTCCAGATTTTCGATCGCTGCCGTTTCGGTGACCTCGAAAATCAGCTTATTGCACGGAATGTTGAAGCGCACCAGCGTGGCAAAAATAAAATCCAGAAGAGAGTCGTCGTTCAACGAGCAGCCGGACAGGTTGATAGAGAAACCGCCGAAATGATCAAGATCGTCGCGATGGTTGGCCATCCACCCGAGTACTGTCTCGATTACCCAGCGGTCCACCGCGCCCATGCGGTTGTATTCTTCTGCCGCTCGAATGAAATCCGCTGGCGGCAGGTGCTCACCGTTCTCGTCGACAACGGTCAGGAGCGTTTCGTAGTGGGTGTCGGCTGAGCTTGCTCCTTTGACGGGAGCGATCTTCTGACACCGCACCTTCAATAAATCATTGTCCAACGCATGGTTGATGCGCGTTACCCATGAGATGACCTCGTCGCGTTCGCGGAAGCGAGCATCGCCTGGTTTCAGCTGCTGGATCTCACGGTGTCCGGATTTTTTGCATAAGTCGGCGGCTGATTCGACGGTTCTCAACAGCTCCATGGAGTCCGGCGTTTCAGTACCGACCGTCATCATTGCGACAGCCGACTGAATGGTGAAACTGTGTTCACCACTGACAAAGCGGTTCTGTTCGATAGCGGTCTTTAGTTTGACAGCGAGAGCGAGCTCCGCAGTCCTGGACTGTGCAGGCAGAAGGACACAGAACTGGTCCACGCCGACACGACCGGATATGGCGTCAGCATCCAGTTCTGCAAGAATAGTCGCGGCAATATCGCGTAAAAAATGGTCGCCGACCGCATAGCCGCAGGTGTTGTTGATCAGCTTGAACTGCAATATATCGATAAAGATCAGAACGTACTGATTCTTGCCTTCTTTTGCCTGCTCAACGCTCTGACTCAGCCAGCGGACGAACTCCCGACGCGTTCGCAGTCCGGTTAGCGAGTCTTGTGCGGTCTCATGGGCGAGCTTGTCATAGACTTTTTGCACCAGCGCATCGAGACCCTGCTCCAGTGCAGGCATGCTGGCATCGTTGAGAATGCTTAAACGACCATCCCGCAAGCGCTCGGCAACCTCTTCCAGGGTTAACTCTGCGGCCTTCATGCCCCGATGGTTACTGAATACGTAGCGGCTACAGGCATCAGCGATCCACGCTAGGTAAAGCAGTTGCGGTCCGGCATCGGATGTATGGCCCTCGAGCCACTGTCCGATCTTGAGGTTGCGCGCACGTTTCAGCCAGCGCAGCATCTGAGGATCCTGAACGCTGTGAGCAGCAGAATCTTCCTGCAACGGACTTATAAAGCGGACCTGGTCAAACTCAGTGTCATAGGGGCTGGCCAGCAATGTTTCCAGATCACGTATCAGCGTTTGGTGGCTGGCACGCGAATGGGGGATTTTCGATAGTCCCTTGCTGATCAGCGTCATCAGTTTGCTAGCACTGAAGCGCAGCATGCCTTCATCGTAGGCGCCGGAGACAGTACGAACTATTAGCTGATCCATAACCACCAGGGTCATTTCCCACGCTAGACTCGATGTTCCCTCGCGCAGATAACTCAAACGCATCAACTCTTTCCAGCCATTCTCGACAAGGTCGATAATAGGCTTGGCGACAGGTTGGTTGCCAAGCAGACGATATAGCTCCCAATCGATCAGTAGATTGGCCTGAACTATTTGCTGATGGCCTTCGCATGCTTCGGTAACCCGGCTGAGGTTGCGCTCAAAAAAGTGCTTTTCGCGCCCTACCAGCTGATCCAGGCTCGCCAGGGCCTCGGTGAATCCAGCATTTTTGCTGCCCTGATTTTGCAGGAGGCCGGCGATAGTATTGAGGATCACCGGGCGGTTCTGGTTGATATTGATGCTGCGTTTATCGGACAGCAAGGCCAGGTAGTTGACCGCCTGGCGGGCTGGGTGGAAGTCTGCTGTGAATAGCGTCGGATCCTCGAGCATTACTTTGAGAATCGGTACTTCCAGCTTGCGCAGCTCGGCTCTCAGGTCCTCGATAACGCGCTCGTTCTGTACGATATTGTCGAAGAGCCCTTCGACCATGTCGGCAGAATCACACTCATGGGAGCTTACCTTGCCGTCTGGTCCGCCAGCCTGCAGCAGGTAGCGTTTCAATGCGCCGGGGGCATCCAGCTGTGCGGTCCCACTTAGCACATCGCGTTGCACCTGGTGTATGGCATCGAGTACTTCAATGGCGGATGGCGGCTGTGGCGTGAGTTCGCTCACCTCGGGCCTGCTGGTCCCAAGGGGCGCATTGGTCAGCTGGCGCTGCATGGTCCAGAGTCGTGAGGCGGCAGAAAAAGCGGCCTTGATTCGCCCGACGGGGCTGCTTGATGCAAAGGATTGGTCGTTGGCTACGGGGGAAGCGGCCGCTGCGCCACTCTGCATGGGCGCAGGCTCTCGGGCATGTGTAGCTGGCCCGGATGCCTGTTCCAGGTCTGGCTCGGCATCGGTTGGATGGGCGTTCTGGCTGGCTAGGTATCGACTGATATTCAGATCGGGCAGGACGCCTGCTTCCAACAGTAGACTGTTAAACTCTTTATAGATGCTTTCCAGTTCGAGCAGCACCGTTTCATGGAATACCTGAAAGACCTGTTTCAGCGCCTGATTGCCCAGACGCATATGCCGCACCGCGTCCGCCATAGCCAAACCCATTGCCGAAGGAGAGTAGGGATTGCTGACCTCGGCCGACTTTACGCTAGCGAATCCGGCGTCCATGCGTAGTTGCAATTCGAGCAACTGCGCGCGTAAGTGAAGTTCTGCCTTGGAAATTGATATACGGACTACTAACCAATCCTCGAACTCGTCCTTTTCGATCAGGGAGAGCGTTGATCGGGTGTTAACGGCCGCGCCGCTGGTATCCGTTTGAACGCTGTCGGGGCCGCCGACAAGAGAGCGCGCTTCGGCTGTGACCGAGTTGATCACTTGTGGTCCGATATACGTGTGTTCGGCGCGAAACTGTGCGTGTGCATCAAGAAGCGTCTGGCGTATAGTGAAGGTTTTGCGGGCGTCCGCATCACTTAGCAGAGCTTGGTCCAGGCGGCGGAAAAAAATGCCCAAGTGCGTCTCAAGAAAATGACGCATGAGATGATTGGCAGTGCCAATCAGATCGGTCTGTTGCGTATGGGTCAGCGGCTTCTGCCCAGGGATAGATCGCCATGAAGTGGCACTACTATCGGCGGCGGCTTTTTGCAGCAGGATCAGATCGTTTGGATTTTCCTGATAAAAACGCAAACCGATGCCGTTCCCGGAAACATGCGCAATAGTGACCCTAACACGAGTGATCTCAGGGCTGCGCCCGAAAGACACCACCGCCTGAGTCAAGTCTCCCCTGGGCAGGGAGTCGAGTTGTTTGGAACGACTGGCATCGTTCAGAGTAACCAGTAGGCCACCCTGGCTGAAATCTTTTATGCAGCAGCCATAGGTCTCGATATTATCGACGCGAAAAACGGCCTCGATCGAAACGCTTTGCCGTGCGTATCGTCTTTTATCCAAAGCTGTATCCTGATTGCGGCTGCTGAAATTCCCTTGATTCGCAGTCTAGCGTTGTTGCGCAGGAAAATCAGCGAATATGCTCAATCAGAACAGATTTTCACACGTTTGAGCGACCTCTTGCCCAATCAGTCATTATCATGCTGAAGCGGCAAGGAGTCAGTGGTGTTCCCGGGTAGCCAGGAAGCGGATATCTGGCCAGCGCTCTTCGGTCAGGCTCAGATTGACTCGGGTAGGTGCCAGATAGGTGAGGTGTCCGCCGCCATCAATGGCGAGATTTTCCATCGCCTTGTTACTGAACTCCTCGAGTTTTTTCTTGTTATCGGACTCGACCCAGCGCGCTGACCAGACATTGACTGGCTCATAGATGCAATGGACTTTATATTCTTCCTGAAGTCGGCTGGCAACGACATCGAACTGCAGAACGCCCACGGCGCCGAGGATGATGTCATTACTGCGCTCAGGGAAAAACACCTGAGTGGCACCCTCTTCGGCCAGCTCTTGTAGCCCCTGGCGTAGTTGCTTGGATTTCAGCGGATCTTTTAGGCGTACTCGGCGGAACAGTTCCGGAGCAAAGTGCGGGATGCCGGTGAAGCTGAGATTCTCGCCCTGGGTAAAGGTGTCGCCAATCTGGATGGTGCCGTGATTGTGCAGACCGATGATGTCGCCGGCCCAGGCTTCTTCAAGGTGTTCACGTTCGGCAGCGAAGAAAGTAAGCGCTTCAGGTATGCGTAACTCCTTGCCGGTCCGCACGTGGTGCAGTTTCATGCCTTTTTCATACTGGCCGGAACAGATACGCATGAAAGCAATGCGATCACGATGCCTGGGGTCCATGTTCGCCTGAATCTTGAACACAAAGCCTGTGAAAGGCTCTTCGGTCGTTTGTACTGTGCGCTCATTGGCTAGACGATCAAGTGGGGCGGGTGCCCAATCGATGATCGCATCTAGCACCTGATCGACGCCGAAGTTGCCCAGTGCGGTACCGAAAAATACCGGTGTCATTTCGCCGCGCAGGAATGCATCGCGGTCAAAGGCGTGGCAGGCGCCCTGAACCAGCTCCAGTTGCTCGACAAAATCATCGTAGAGATCATCCAGATGCGCGCGTGCCTCGTCTGAATCTAGATTGCGGATAATTCTGCTTTCAGTACGTTCGTGACCATGGCCGGTGGCGTAGACGATGATCAGATCCTGCTCCAGGTGATACACGCCCTTGAAATCGCGATAGCAGCCGATTGGCCAGGTAATGGGTGCTGCCTTGATATTGAGTACTGCCTCGATTTCATCCAGCAGTTCAATCGGATCACGGATGTCGCGGTCGAGCTTGTTAACGAAACTGACAATTGGCGTGTCGCGCAAGCGGCAGACATCCATCAACGCAATGGTGCGCGGCTCTACACCTTTGCCGCCGTCGAGCACCATCAAGGCCGAGTCGACCGCAGTCAGAGTCCGGTAGGTATCCTCCGAAAAGTCCTCGTGGCCGGGGGTGTCCAGCAGGTTGATCATGCAATCACGATAGGGGAACTGCATGACCGAGGTGCTCACCGAAATCCCGCGCTGCTTCTCCATGGCCATGAAGTCGGATGTGGCATGTCGATCGGATTTGCGCGCCTTAACGGTGCCCGCCACGTTGATCGCTTGACCCATCAATAGCAGGCGCTCAGTGATGGTGGTCTTACCCGCATCGGGGTGCGAGATAATGGCGAAAGTACGACGTTTGGCGACTTCGGCGGCGTTGTTGCTCATTTATACCCTGCAGATTGGATGACGTGTTGGTGGTGGCCGCCGATTATACCCCATAAGCCCTGACGATCTCATGCCCCACCAAACGCTGATATGTGGTCCATGGCCAGCCCATTGTGCTTTAGCTGTGCACAACAGGTACGTCGTGCACTCCGGCAGCGCTGGTCATTTCGGCAGTGTCACATTTCTGAAATGATTTTCTCAAGAGAAACAGGGGTCTTTGGAAGTTGGTATGGGTATTGCTTCGCTTCTCGGCGAAGCAAGCCGGTAAGAACCTTGCACTGGCTTGTGTTTCATTCTCGGGCAAAGGCGTCCACCGGTATATCCATGTTGATGGTTATAACCGTGGGCGCTTTTTTGTGCCCGTTATTTACCATTAGGGGAGCCAGGATGAACAAGATGATGGCAAGAAAAACAGCCGTGCGCGCGACCGTGAAGGTCATGATGGCTGGATCGCTACTGGTCGGCTGTGGCGCAGCCAGTGCGCAGGGTGCCTCACTCGGGGAGGCCATTACCTCGGGCAAGGCAGGACTTGATCTGCGTTATCGCTATGAGCGGGTAGAGCAGGATAGCCAGAGTAGAAATGCCAATGCCTCGACCCTGCGGACGCGGCTCAACTACGCCACAGGTGTCTTCGAAGGCTTTGGTGCATTCATCGAGTTCGACGATGTCAGCGTGATCGGTTCCGAGCAGTACAACAACGCCACGCGCCTGCCTGACGCCAAGACTCAATATCCGGTGGTTGCCGATCCCGAAGATACCGAGGTGAATCAGGTCTTCCTGAGTTATGCAGGATTGCCCGACAGCCTTCTCAAGCTTGGCCGGCAACGCATTATCTACGATAACGCGCGCTTTATCGGCAACGTCGGCTGGCGCCAGAACGAGCAGACCTACGATGCTTTTAGCGTGGTCAACAGTGCCTTTACCGACACTCAGCTCAGCTATGCGTACATCGACAAGGTGAAACGCATTTTCGGGGAAGATTCGCCAGTCGGTGAATTCGAGATGAAGTCGCACTTGTTGAATCTCGGCTACAGTGGCTTCGACGCTGGCAAACTGAGTGTTTACGGTTATTTTCTGGAGTTTGTCGACGCCCCTGCGGCGTCCAATCGGACGCTGGGTGCACGCTTTGCTGGAGGCTACCCGATGGGATCCGATAGCCGGCTGCTGTACACCCTCGAGTATGCAAAGCAGGACGACTACAAAAGCGGCGCCTCAAGCATAGATGCCGATTATTACCTGCTGGAACTCGGTGCCGAGGCCAGCGGTATTACCGGTCGAATCGGGTACGAGGTACTGGGAGTCGACGGCAGCGCTTTCAGTACGCCGTTGGCCACGGGCCACGCCTTCAATGGTTGGGCGGACGTTTTTCTCGCAACACCGCCAGACGGATTGCGCGATAGCTATCTGAAGCTTTCCGGGACCTTGGCGGGTACTGGGTTGGCAGCCGCCTACCATGATTTCGCTGCCGATCGGGGTAACGACGATTACGGTACGGAGATAAATCTGCAGGCCACGCGCAGTATCGGCAAGGTCAACTTGCTGGCCAAGTATGCTCGCTATTCAGCGGATGATTTCGCGACCGATACCAGCAAGATCTGGTTGATGGCCCAGGTCGCCTTCTGAGCCAAGCGCCAGGCGCCCATCGCAGCCTTTGGATGGGCGTTACGTGTGCCCGGGCAATCCGGATCAGGCCGGGCAGGGCGACTTGCTCGAGCTGTTTTCCAATGCCTGTTGCACGCAGGCGTGAAGCGCTACGGTGTCGGCGTGCTGCAGGTGCAGGCCGAGCTTAGTGCGGCGCCACAGGATGTCCTCGGCGGTCAGCGCCCATTCGTTGGCCACCAGGTATTCGACTTCGCGGGCACGAAGTCCGGCACCGAAGTCTTCGCCAAGATCCGTCAAGCTGCTGCAGCCCTTGAGAAGGTCCAGGCTGAGGGTGCCGTACGTGCGTACCCAGCGCTGACGTATCTGATGTGGCAACCAAGGGAAGCTCCTGGCCAAGTCAACATCCAGCGATGAATGGTCCGCGAAGTCGCCACCGGGTAATGTGGCGTTGCGGGTCCAGGCCGGACCTGCATGAGGGAAAAAATCTGCCAGACTATCAACCGCTGCTTCAGCAAGTTTGCGATACGTCGTAATTTTCCCACCGAACACAGAGAGCAGCGGCGCGCTGCCGGGCTTTGCATCCAGCTCGAAACTGTAATCGCGTGACGCTTTCTGGGCTGTCGCCGCCTCGTCATCCATCAGTGGTCGAACCCCGGAGAAATTCCATACGATGTCTTCTGTGCTCAGCTGCTGACGGAAGTGATCATTGACTACGGCCAGCAGATACGCGGTTTCTTCGGCTGAAATGCGGGCAGCCGACGGGTCGCCCTGATAATCGACGTCGGTGGTACCGATCAGCGAAAATTCATCTTCGTAGGGGATGACGAATACAATTCGGCCATCCTCATTTTGCAGGATATAGGCCTGTTCGCCGATGTCCATTCGCGGCACGACAATGTGACTGCCTTTAACCATACGAATCTGTTTGGGTGCGCGTTGCTCAACCGCCTCGACGAACAGACGACTGACCCAGGGTCCGGCCGCGTTGATCAGGGCCCGGCAGCGGTGCTCACTTGTCTGTCCGTTGATTTGATTCTGCAAGGTGACCTGCCAGATGTCAGCGACCCGCTCTGCCTTGATGCAGCGGCTGCGAGTAACTATTTCGGCCCCATGTGCCTGTGCGGCTTTGGCGCAGAGTACGACTAGCCGGGCATCATCTACCCAGCCATCGGAATACTCGAAGCCGCGGTCGATGCTGCGCACTAACGGGCTGTCGGCACCAAAGCGCACACCGCATGAAGCTGGCAGCATTTCACGCTTGGCCAAGTGGTCATATAGAAATAAACCGATGCGAATCATCCATGCTGGCCGCAGGTGCGGGCGGTGTGGGAGGCGAAAACGCAGTGGCCACATGATGTGCGGCGCGTTGCGCAGCAGTGCTTCACGCTCGGCGAGCGCCTCGCGCACGAGGCGAAATTCGTAAAACTCCAGGTAACGCAGACCACCATGGATCAGCTTGCTACTACGCGAAGACGTCGCTGAAGCCAAGTCGTCCATTTCGCAGAGCAAGACCTTGAGACCGCGACCGGCTGCATCCATAGCGATACCGCACCCGTTCACGCCCCCGCCGATGACGATGATGTCCTGCAGGGGAGGTGATGGCTGTATCTTTGTCATCGGGCGTGCTCGCGCTCTTAGGAAGAAAGTTCTTCCAATAGTACACATCAATCAGGGCCCAGGTCATGTGCTGACGCGTCGCGGCACCACCAGGAATGTTGCAGAGCAATACTGACGCCCATCCCGAGTGCACTGGGTTCTGTTATGCACCGGCTGAACGCATAAAATGCCTTGGAAAACACTATTAGAAATGTTTTTTATTATTAAAATCAATATTTTAATATTTATGGCACAAGCATTGCTTTTTACTTTTGTAGTTAGTGAGAAGCATGACCGAGTCATACCGTTCTCACAGTTTTTGGGCAAAGGCGTCCACCGGCACAATCCATTTAGGGTTATGACCGTGGGCGCTTTTTTGTGTGTGTTTAAAAAGGAGACCGACCATGAATCTTGTTACTGCGCATCACACTATGCATTCGCCAGGTATCCGGCGCCGGGCACGCTCCCTGTGTATGGGCACCGGTCTGGTTCTAGGCCTCGGTCTGCTGGGGATGACAGGAGTACAGGCGCAGGACGGCCTGGAAAAAGAAGACCTGAAGTTCGGTTTTATCAAGCTGACTGATATGGCACCACTGGCCATTGCCTACGAGAAAGGCTATTTCGAAGACGAAGGTCTCTATGTGACGCTGGAGGCGCAGGCTAACTGGAAAGTACTGCTCGACCGGGTCATTGATGGCGCGCTCGACGGTGCGCACATGTTGGCTGGTCAGCCACTTGGCGCGACGATTGGCTTTGGAACCGAAGCGCACATCGTCACTGCCTTCTCGATGGACCTCAACGGCAACGCGATCACCGTATCCAACGATGTATGGGAGAAAATGAAACCATACGTTCCCCATGAGAACGGCAAGCCAGTTCATCCCATTACAGCCGATGCACTCAAGCCGGTGGTTACCGAATATCGTAATCAGGGCAACCCATTCAAGATGGGCATGGTTTTTCCGGTTTCAACGCACAATTATGAATTGCGTTACTGGCTCGCAGCCGGCGGCTTGCATCCCGGCTATTACGCACCTCACAAGGGCGATAGCTCGGGGCAGATTGATGCCGACGTATTACTCTCGGTAACGCCGCCGCCACAGATGCCGTCGACCCTGGAGGCCGGAACCATTCATGGCTACTGTGTGGGTGAGCCTTGGAACCAGCAGGCGGTAGCCATGGGGATTGGCGTGCCCGTCGTCACCAATTACCAGATATGGAAAAACAACCCAGAGAAAGTATTTGGCGTCAGCAGCGACTGGGCAGAAAAATACCCTAATACGCACATTGCAGTGGTCAAGGCGCTGATACGTGCAGCCAAATGGCTCGATGAGAACGACAACGCCAATCGTGAAGAAGCGGTGGAAATTCTCTCGCGCTCCTATTACGTGGGTGCCGACGCCGAGGTGATTGCCAACTCGATGACCGGCACCTTCGAATACGAAAAGGGTGACAAGCGCGCCGAACCTGATTTCAACGTATTTTTCCGCCACCACGCGACCTACCCATACTACTCAGATGCCATTTGGTTCCTCACGCAGATGCGTCGCTGGGGCCAGATTCCTGAAGGCAAACCCGACAACTGGTACATGGATACTGCGAAGAAAGTCTATCGCCCTGATATTTATGCTCAGGCCGCCAATGCGCTGATCGCTGAAGGCAAGATGCAGGGGTCGGAATTCCCGGACTTTGCCAGCGAAGATGGCATGCGTGATATCGCCAGCCAGTTTATCGATGGCATTCCCTACGATGGCAACAAGCCCAACGCCTATCTGGACAGCCTGAAAGTGGGGCTCAAGGGCAACGAGTCTCTCTAGTCAGTGGGTGCCCGGCAGGGTCTCAGCCCCCCGGGCCTTTTAACGCAACCGAATAGGCAGATATTGTTATGAGCAGATTCATTCATTACATGGAAATGACTGGTTTCCACTGGCTGGTGCCGGTAGTTCGTCTGGTCAAGGGCGAGAACCGCCGGGAGCATGCACTAGACCTGTTCAACCAGGTAGGGCTGCCATTGATCGCAATCGGTATTTTTCTGTTGCTCTGGGCTGGCGGTGCCTCCCAGGTAAAAACCAGTCTGGGCGAACTGCCCGGTCCGGTGCAGGTGTGGGAGCAGGCCGGCAATCTCTACGGC
>TARA_R110001592_G_scaffold60539_1_pt1 | contig 19935 bp, 22 predicted proteins | sample TARA_R110001592 | Tara Oceans TARA_R110001592 (sample SAMEA4398387) | marine metagenome | biome: Polar Biome; feature: [SRF] surface water layer (ENVO:00010504); material: water (ENVO:00002006), including particulate matter (ENVO:01000060) such as... | depth 5 m | reverse complement strand
ATTCCAAAAATTAAACAGTTTCTAGGTAATGCGATGAGTTCTTGGCTACCTCGCTTAACGATGACAAATGATATTGACCCTAGTGTCGTTTGTTCAGATCCAGGTGTCGTTGCAGAGTATGTTTCTGATCCTTTCACGCATGGAAAAGTAACTGTGAGATGGTTTAGTGAATATATGAAAACTGTCGAAAGGGTTAAACAGAATGCAACCCTGATCCGTACTCCTCTTGGAATTTGGCATGGTGAAGGTGATGCGCTTGTTGAACCTTGGGTTAGCGAAGAGTTTTTTAACCGTTTATCGACACCTCATCGTCAAAGAAAGCTTGTACCAGATGCATTGCATGAAATATTACTGGAACCATCTTGGCCAGAAACGTCACAAGAAATGAAAAACTGGTTGGAGCAATTTTAGCATTTAGTTAGAATGCACCACTTTAGAAATTTGTGGCGAACTTAAGCAGTATTCGTCACGAAAAGATCTTTATAAAAAATTCAATTTTTGCTCTATATAAGTAGGTTATTTTAGCTATGTTAGAAGTCAATCCAATCGTATTACAAATCAAAGATATGGCTAGTCGAGCTTCGACGCTTCGGGGGTATCTTTGACTTCGATGTTAAAAAAGAACGTTTAATCGAAGTTGAGAGAGAGCTTGAAGTTCCTGATGTATGGAATAATCCTGAAAATGCTCAAGCTCTTGGCCGTGAGCGTTCAAGTCTTGAAATAGTTGTTAATACTATTGAAAAGCTAGAGACTGGATTGACTGACGCAAAAGATCTTTTAGATTTAGCCGTAGAAGAACAAGATGAAGGCACAGTTAATGATCTGGTTGCAGAGCTTGATGCCTTAAATAGCGAGCTTGAAGTATTAGAATTTCGCCGTATGTTTTCAGGTGAAATGGACCCTAATAATGCCTATTTGGATATTCAGTCTGGCTCTGGTGGCACAGAAGCTCAAGATTGGGCCAGTATGATCTTGCGCATGTATTTGCGCTGGGGTGAAAATAGAGGTTTTAAAACTGACGTTGTAGAATTATCTGATGGCGATGTTGCTGGTATTAAGTCTGCTACCATCCACTTTACTGGCGAATATGCATTTGGCTGGTTAAGAACTGAAACGGGGGTTCATCGTCTGGTCAGAAAATCTCCGTTTGACTCTGGAAGTCGCCGGCATACTTCTTTTGCCTCGGTGTTTGTCTCACCTGAGATTGACGACAATGTTGATATCGATATTAATCCTTCTGATTTAAGAATAGATACCTATCGTTCCAGTGGTGCTGGTGGTCAGCATGTTAACACCACCGATTCAGCAATTCGTATTACCCATGCTCCCTCAGGCATTGTTGTGCAGTGCCAGAATCAGCGTTCTCAGCATCAAAATAAAGATCAGGCCATGCAGCAACTCAGAGCCAAGCTCTATGAAATGGAGATGATGAAGCGTAATGAAGCTGCTCAAGAGATGGAAGATAATAAGTCGGATATTGGTTGGGGAAGCCAGATACGCTCTTATGTTCTAGACGCGTCACGAATTAAAGATCTGCGTACGAACGTAGAAACAAGTAATTGTAATAGCGTCTTAGATGGCGATTTAGATTTTTTTATAGAAGCGAGCCTGAAAAAAGGTTTGTAAATTTTTTAACTGGAAACACTTTATGTCTAACGAATCCAAAACTAATTCAACCCAGCCTAGCGCGTCAGATGAAAACAAGCTAATTACTGAGCGACGCAATAAACTCACGCTTTTGAGAGAAAGCTGTAAAGCAAATGGGCATAGAAATGATTTTGATCGTAAACATTTATCGGCAGAATTGAACGCTAAATTTGGTGATTTCACCAAAGAAGAGTTAGAAGGTCAGAATAATCAGGTGGCTGTTGCCGGTCGTATTATGTTTCAGCGTGGGCCTTTTACCAAGATTAACGATGCCTCAGGGGGTATTCAATTTTATGTGCCTAAAGAAATTCAGAAAGAGATTAACTATAAATCTAAATTTGATTTAGGCGACATTGTTGGCGCAAAAGGAACCTTGCACAAATCAGGTAAAGGCGAATTGTACGTCAATATCGATCACGCTGAAGATTTGGTGATGTTAACCAAGGCCTTACGTCCATTACCTGACAAATTTCATGGTTTGGCAGACCAAGAGATCAAATATCGTCAGCGTTATGTTGATCTGATTATCAACCAACAAACGCGTGACTTATTTCTTATTCGTTCAAAAATTATTGAAGGCATTCGCCAGTATTTAAGCGAAAGAAATTTCATGGAAGTGGAAACCCCCATGTTGCAAATCATACCCGGTGGAGCAACAGCCAAGCCTTTCCAAACACACCATAATGCGTTAGATATAGATATGTACTTACGTATCGCCCCAGAGCTTTATTTGAAGCGGCTTTTGGTAGGTGGTTTCGAGCGTGTTTTTGAAATTAATCGTAACTTCCGAAATGAAGGTTTATCAACACGTCATAACCCTGAATTTACGATGATTGAGTTTTATCAAGCGTATGCAAATTATAATGACTTGATGGATACCACTGAAGATATGCTACGTACGCTTGCTCAAAATATTTTGGGAACAACTGATATTAAATCGACTCAAAAGAATAGCGATGGCGAAGTTATTAAAGAAACAATTTATGACTTTGCTAAACCTTTTGAGCGTTTATCAATGGCCGATGCCGTATTAAAATATAACCCTAACTTTGATGCTGCTGTCATTAATCATGCTGAAGAAAATCTAGATCAGATGATCGCTTATGGCCGATCTGTTGGTATCAAAGAAGATGCTAAGCAATCTGCATGGGGCGCAGGTAAGTGGTTATGTGAAATTTTTGAAGAGACGGGAGAAGCTAAGTTAGATCAACCAACATTCATCACGGCTTATCCTTGGGAAGTTTCACCTCTTGCAAGACGAAATGATGAGAACTCCTTTGTTACCGATCGATTTGAGTTCTTTGTCGGCGGTCGAGAGTTAGCGAATGGTTTTTCTGAATTGAATGATGCAGAAGATCAAGCAGCACGTTTTCGAAAGCAAGTTGAAGAAAAAGACGCCGGTGATGATGAAGCGATGCATTACGATGAAGACTATATACAAGCGCTTGAGTATGGCATGCCACCAGCCGCAGGTGAGGGTATAGGCATTGACCGTTTGGTGATGTTGTTTACGGATAGCCCAACGATTAAAGATGTGATTTTGTTTCCACATATGAAACCACTGAATTAATATTAGGCTTAGGAACCGCAGGTTACGCTCATTGAGCCTGTCGAAATGTGTTCGATGCAACTCAGGAACCGTATTTATATGCAAGGTAGTTTAAAAGGTAAGTGGGCTGAGTTATTAGCAGACCAGTTTGAACTGCCTTATATGCATGATTTACGGGCTTTTCTAACAACAGAGAAGCAACAAGGTAAAACTATTTATCCCCCGGAAAAATCTGTATTCAATGCTTTAAATCATACTGATTTTGATGATGTAAGTGTCGTGATTATTGGTCAAGACCCCTACCATGGAGCTGAGCAAGCCCATGGTTTTTGTTTCTCAGTCCAGCCTGGGGTTGCAATACCACCATCTTTAAGAAATATCTATAAAGAGTTAAATCAGGATTTAGGGATGCCCGTTCCTGACCATGGCACATTAACGACTTGGGCAGATCAAGGTGTATTACTATTAAATGCAGTATTAACAGTAGAAGCTGCAAAAGCCGGAGCGCATCAAGGGAAAGGTTGGGAAATATTTACAGATAGAGTTATTGAGCTGTTAAATGAAAAATCTCAAGGTGTCGTTTTTTTGCTGTGGGGTAGTTATGCACAAAAGAAGGGCCGTTTGATAGATAGAGCGAAGCATTATGTTATAGAAGGGCCGCACCCTAGTCCTTTATCTGCCTATCGTGGTTTTTTCGGTTGTAAGCATTTTTCGAAAATAAATCAGTATTTAGCTGAACAAGGTAAGGCTCAAATAAATTGGGCTTCCGTGTTAAGTGAAGCCCAATAAAGCAAAGCTGATTTTATTGGCAATCTTTAATTAAGCGCTTAAAAGTGCCATGGCAGCATCCATTTGCGCACTTAAATCTTCGTCTTCATTCGGATCAATATTCGGGTCTATACCCAAACGCTCAAAAGCTGTTACATAATTCCAATCTAGTGTTGCATAGTCGTGATCTGAACCTACATAGGTTTGAAGTAGTGCAACGGTGACTAAGTCTGAATAATCGGATTTAGGTGCTTTTCTTGTGAAGTTAATGCTATCCCGAGGAACAGGTCTTAGGTCTTTAGGGAAATCCCATTTATCTAGTATCTTTTCGCCAATCACAGGTTGTAATTCATCTAATATGTTATCGAGAACAACGCTGCTTATTTGAATATCATGATCTTCTACATATTTCAAAACAGGTAGGGCGCCGATGGCAAAGACTAAGCCTGCCAAGGTTGCTTGTCCAGCTGCTAAATGAGAGTGCTGTCTAGCTAAAACGTTACATATACCAGCAACTTCGGTGCTGCGCTTCCATGTGTCTCGCATACGCTTATCAATCATCTCAGATGTAGCTTGAAACATTTGTTCCATTACCAAGCCGGTTGCAAGATTACTTGTATATTGCATACCTAAACGATTGACAGCCATATTAAGGTTGGTTATTTCATTTGCCCCGCGAAATAAAGGACTGTTACTCACTTTTAATAAGCGTGCAGAAAGGGCGGTGTCTTTATTAATAACTTCAACTAAGTCGAAAAGACCAGAGTTTTCATCTTCAGTGATTTTTTTAACATCCAGTGCAATTTCGGGCAATGTAGGAAGAACGATAGTATCGTTTTCAATTGCTTTTAGAATATCTTTTTTAATTTTTTGACCAATTTCTGACATGAAATCCTCAATATATCGTAAGTTTTTTCCAATCCTTATTAGTTATAGCAGAGCATCCATGCTTTTGTGTTTTTAAGGTAGAAAAAAGCCTTATTTTTTAAATTGACTGTAGTCAATTTCAGTTACTGAAAAGGCGAGGTCCAAAGCGTCATTTAAGAATACTTCACTGATATTTAAGGCGGACTCGATAGGAAGGATACAAAGTGCAACAGATTGTGTCTTTACAGACCAGTGTGATCGAATTATCGTGCCACATTTTTTACCTTCTTTGTCATAAATTGACTCTAGAGGCGCTAGAGTACAATGTTGATCTGAATGTAGAAGATATGGCTGTTTTTTTTGTTTGCCAAGAAACTTCATTCTGGCAATAATCTCTTGTCCTGTATAACAGCCTTTTTTAAAACTTACGGCACCAAGATGATGAAGGTTAAGGAATTGCAGGATGAATTCTTCTTGGCTTGTGTCGTACAATTCAGGTATGCCGCAAATTGTTTCAAGGGCTTGCCAGTGATCTGTATTGATTTCTTCACTTTGATTTAGTATCGAAGGCTTAGTGCTCTCTTTGTTAACCCAAACTTCACATAGCTTGTTATTAGAAGAAATATTTAACCAGTAAGCATCGCTATGTTTTATACAGTTGCTCTCGGTTTCTTTTTCGAGGTTGATGCTCTTAATAAGCTCATCATAGCTTTCAGCTTCGTCACTTGTAATACCGTAAGCTTCAAAAGAGCAGTCTTCTTTTAATTCACATTTAAAAAATACAGCATATTTACTGAGTTTTTGTAGTGTCGAGTCTAATAAGCTTTCATTCATTGACAATAGTAAACCATCATCAGTCTTGAGAACTTTAAAAAGGCAATACATGCGACCTTTTGGGGTATTTAGTGTGCTGTAAGAGAAGCTATTTGCACTAAGCTCATTTATATCGCAAGAGGCCTGACCCTGCAGGAATTTCACAGCATCTGGACCGGTGATAGAAATAAAACGATTAGTTAACTGAGCACTAAATAAGTTCATTGCATTACCATAAGTGGAAAAGTTGATTTTGACGTGAAGCGTCTTTGAATATTACTAGTTGTTGATTTTGAAGAGAGCGTTATTGGTTAAACTTGAACCACACTCGAATTCGTCTGAATGCACTTGAATTGACCGCATTATACCTACAAATAAATAGGTGTCGTCTGTTTTTAGATAGAAATCTCGTTTTGATATGATCTTTAATGCTTTCTAATGAGTCGATTATTGAATGATCTGATAACTTACCACGATAATCGGTGGTAATTATTTCAGTAGTTTGAGCTTGGTTTAAACTATCAGCTTTGTTTGTCGGATTAGTTTGCATCGATAAATTATTTACACTTTCACACTCAAAGCTAAGTAAAGTGAAAGCTGGGTATATAATATTTTTTTCTAAAGGTTTAGCTATAAAACGGCGACCTAATTTATCTTCCAAGTAAATGGATTTATTATCGAGGTGTATAGAAATAATAGAAAAAGGCGAGCTTAGTAAGGCGATTTTGGAAATAAATTGATAGCTTATTACTATGTGAAAGCAGGCGAGAATAATCGTAATTAAGATTGGGATTTTAGCAGACAATATAAGTATTAGAGTGGCAATACATGGCGTTGATAAGAATATAGCGACTCTAATACTTGGCTTTAATGCGAGCTTAGTCTGGCTGGACACGATTCAAAATCATATTAACCATATACAAATCATCTGGATCACTTGGAACAGAATTGCGCATAAACCAGCTAAATAAGTCAGGGTCTTCATTGTCTAATAGGCATTTATAGCGTTGCTGATCTTCTTTGGATAAGTCACGATAAACTTCATTTAGAAAAGGTATCAGAAGTACGTCTAGTTCAAGCATACCTCTACGGCTATGCCACGCTAGTCGGTTAAAATCGATTACATCTTGTTCTTTGGACATGAAAAGTGACCATCAAAGTTTAGGAGATGGCATTATAGGGTGCGAGTGTCTTTGTCTCAAGCCGAAATAATAATGAATAAGGGGTAGTGATATTTATACAAAGTCTTATGGGAAGGCTTATTTGTTGCCAGAATAAGTTACTCTAAGTGCATCTTCAGGAGACATGCCCCAGCTATCATTAGATAGATAAGCTTTTGATTGAGTTTTAATGATTGATTTTCTTTTATGGCTCGTGTGCTTTGGTTTGCTTTGCCATAATTTTGTTATATCGAATATCGCTTTCATTTTAGAACCCTCTAGCCAATACATACTGTTCTATATTTATTATGATAGACTACATTCAGTAACAAAACATTAACAAAAATCTATATAAATCAATAATTAACATTGTTTTACAATTATAGTTGGCCGTAAAAAAGTAGAGAATTCTTCGAATGACTAAAGAGCTTAGCCTATGGTTTGTTTATATTATTCAAACTACTTGCGGGAAATTATATACAGGGATTACCACTGATATTGAACGGCGATTCCAAGAGCATTGTGACGTTTATCAAGGTTCAAATAATAAAGGTGCTAAGTTTTTTCGAGGACATGAACCGCAAAAAGTTATTTATTCAGAAGAGTATATAGATCGGTCTTCAGCATCGAAGCGAGAATATAAAATAAAGTCTCTGAGTCTTTCAAAAAAAAGAAATCTTATAAAAAGTATTACAGATTGAATTCCTATTCATTAAGATTTAATTATGCAGGTTTAAAATAATCTGTATTATGGTTGTCGTTTTTCTGAGCAAAAATATTCTTTAAATTATGGCTATTCGCATCTCTCATTCAATTTTACATCGTAATCAAATTTTGATTCTGGCTTTGGTCATATCATTATTTGTACATGCTTTGTTTGTGTTGCTTTCTCCAAAACCTTCTGAAATATCTCAGCCTGCTTCAAGTGCTCGAATAAGTGTCGCTATGAATTGGAGCCAGAATAAATCGTTGGAAATTGACGCGCTCAAAAGAGAGCAAGAAATAAAACCTTCTGCCTCAGTCGAAAAAAATAAGAAGCTGCAAAAAGCTGCAAAGCCAGATAAGAGTATTATCAAAACAATGAATACCGCAGTGATTCGCAAAGAGTCGAATGGTGCGGCTAAGCCGAATAAGACCATACAAAAGCAAGTTAAAACTGATACTAATGTTTCGATTAAAATGCAGAATAACCTGCCTATTCAGAATCCTAAACAGGAAGTGGATATAGCAGAATCTTCAAGTAAATCGCTTTACGATGCTATTCAAAAGCAACAAACAACTGAACAAGCTGAACCCTTGCTGGAAGAATCTTTAGATGAAAAAAGTGCTTCACTAGTTTCTCGCTTCCAAATTGGCTCAAATGCTAATCCTAAGCCTAAATATCCAAGCCTGGCGGCAAAGCGTGGTTGGCAAGGCGAAGTCATTTTAGGTGTTCATGTTCGAGCAGATGGTTCAATAGAGCACCTTAGTTTTGTTAAAAGTACTAATTATGGCGTTCTTAATTTTGAAGCTTATGAGACCGTAAGAACATCATGGCATTTCAAAGCCTTAGAAGACGAAGATGATCAAACTCAATCAACTTATATCGAAGTTCCTATCACCTTTAATATTGCTAATAGATAACAGCAAAACTACTTCAGCCATATAATCACCTTGACATTTATCTCTTCCAACCTTAAATTGGCGCCGCGTTACAGGTATTCGAATTCGATCAGAATTCTGAATGAAACGGGAAATTGGTGAGTTTATAAGTTTGCACTTATAAAACAATTCCTATGCTGCCCCCGCAACGGTAAATGAGTCAACCTTTAGCAAATGCCACTGTGTAAAAACATGGGAAGGCGCTAAAGGCCAGTTGAACTTCAACTAACTCATGAGCCCGGAGACCGGCCTGAAGCGAAAAACCGTCATAGCGGAGGGCTGTGTGGGAGAATATCATTCTAGCTACTTTTCGCTGTACTGGTTCCAACTCCCTCCAATAGCTTTCTGCGTGATTTAAACTATCTTGCGCGGGTGGGCGCTAATTGGAGCTTTCATGACCCTAAATTTTTGTATAAAAACTAAACCCTATTTATTTATTTTGATTGCTAGCACTTTTTTAATTGATGCATATGCAGCAGATATAGATGAGTCTGAAAAGTCATATCAATATGACACTGTCGTAGTCACAGCAACGCGAACTTCTCGAACCGTTAATGATTCAGTTTCAAGTGTAAAAGTCATCACACGTGAAGAAATTGTGAATAGCCAGGCACAATCTATTCCAGATCTATTGCAAGGAATGGTCGGTGTACATTTTGCTCAAAATGGTGGTCGTGGTAGTAATTCATCATTATTTTTACGCGGTACAAACTCTGACCACGTGATCGTTTTGATTGATGGCGTTAAAGTGGGGTCGGCTACATCGGGTACTGTCGCATTTCAAAATCTTCCCATGGAACAAATTGAACGGATAGAAGTGGTGCGTGGGCCACGCTCAAGTTTGTATGGTTCTGAAGCGTTAGGTGGCGTTATTCAAATATTCACCAAGAAAGGCGGTGGCAATACATCGCTTAGCTCTCATGTAACGGTCGGAAGTCATGACACCTATGAAACGAGTGTTGGTATAGCTGGTGGTGGTGAAAATGTATTTTATAATTTATCCGTAGAAGGTGAGAAAACACAGGGTATCGATTCATGTAGAGCGGAGGCAGCAACTCAATTTGGTGGTTGTTTTGCTGACCAACCGGATAAAGATGGCTATAAAAATGTTGCTGGTAGCGTGAGACTTGGTTATAAAACAGATTTCGGTTCTGAGTTTTCAGTCTTTTCTTTGCAGACAAATGCTGAGTCTGACTTTGATGGCAACTACCAAGATAATTCTGAATCAGAACAGCGTGTTTTAGGTTTCAAAAGCGTACTACAAATGACGAAAGATTTAGATTTAAGTCTTAGTTACTCACAAACAGAAGACAACTCAGATAGTTATATAGGAGGTATCTATTCGTCTACCTTTGACACAACAAGAGATAACGCTAGCTTACAATCAAATATTATTTTATTTGATAGGGATGTATTTACCTTGGGTACTGATTATCAAAAAGATAAAGTTTCTTCTTCAGAAAACTTTACCGTTACTGAGCGTGAGACATACGGTATATTTTCTCAGTACTTATTGTCTTACCAAAAGCATGACATAGAGCTAAGTGCTCGATATGACTACAATGAAGGCGTAAAAGATGCCTTCACTGGCAGCGTGGGTTATGCCTACCAATTAGAAAATAATTTACGTTTCTTTATGTCGTATGGAACAGCGTTTAAAACCCCAAGTTTTAATGAGTTGTATTATCCCTTCTTTGGTGTTCCTACGTTAAAGCCTGAAGAGTCAGATACTTTCGAGATTGGTGTGCGTTCAGAAAACCAACCTACAAACTGGGCCTTAACTTACTTCTCAACAAAAATTGAAGAGCTTATTGCTTATAATTCAGCCACCTTATCAGTACTTAATATTGATATTGCTTCAATTCAGGGTGTTGAATTAGAAACAGTAAGCAAGCTTAGTCAAAATTGGTTATTTGGTACTGACTTAAATATCATCTCTCCGCGTAATAAATCTGAAGGTAGTTATCAGGGTAATTTGTTAGCAAGACGTCCTAAAATAAGTAGCCGTATTACTTTAGATTATGTGACAGACACATGGACAGCGGGTGCTTCTTTAATGCATGTAGGTATGCGTTATGATGATGTTGCCAATAATAATAAACTAGACAGTTATCAAACATTGGACTTAAAAGCACAATATCAACTAAGTGAAGAATTGCTTGTACAAGGTCGTGTTGAAAATGTATTTGATAGTAGCTATGAAACAGCTCAGTTTTATAACCAGTTAGATCGAAGCTTCTACTTAACACTACGTTATGCAATGAATTAGGTTTATTGATTTATAGCTAGATAGAGTCCGATAAACTATGACCACTCTAATGATACAAGGCACCACATCTGACGCGGGTAAAAGCACGCTCGTCGCGGCCTTGTGTCGTTGTTTAAAACGTCGAAATATCAATGTCGTTCCTTTCAAACCGCAGAATATGGCGCTGAATAGTGCCGTTACCATTGAAGGTGGTGAGATTGGTCGGGCTCAAGCTTTGCAGGCGGTAGCGTGTGGATTGAAACCAAGCAATGATATGAATCCGATTCTACTTAAGCCCGAAACAGATACTGGTGCGCAGGTGATTATTCACGGTAAGGTCAAAGGCAATATGTCTGCGACCAGTTATCATGAATATAAAACACTCGCGATGGATGCTGTCCTTGAGTCGCACGCACGTTTAGATGAAGGTTATGAAGTGGTTATGGTGGAAGGCGCTGGTTCGCCGGCTGAAATAAACCTCCGTGATCGTGATATTGCGAACATGGGTTTTGCCGAGGCGGTAGATTGCCCTGTTATTTTAGTAGCAGATATCGATCGCGGCGGTGTCTTCGCGCATCTTGTCGGCACTTTAGCCTTATTAAGTGAAAGTGAGCAGGCGCGCATAAAAGGTTTTGTGATCAACCGTTTTCGTGGTGATATTTCTTTACTTCAATCAGGCTTGGATTGGTTAGAAGAATACACGGGTAAACCTGTTTTAGGCGTCTTGCCTTATTTGCATGGTCTTCACTTGGATGCAGAAGATGCGCTTCCTCAAGAGAAAATACAGAGCAATAGTCAAAAATTTACAGTGGTCGTTCCCGTCGTACCTCGCATAAGTAATCATACTGATTTTGATCCTTTAAGAGTCCACCCAGATATCGATTTCATTTATGTGCGCATGGGTGAAGCAATTCCTGCTGCGGATTTAATTATTCTGCCAGGCTCTAAATCAGTTCGAGCCGATTTAAACTTTCTTAAAGAACATAAATGGCAAAAGGCCATTCAGCGACATTTACGTTTTGGTGGCAAGGTATTTGGGATTTGCGGTGGCTACCAGATGTTGGGTAAAGTCGTTAACGATCCTTTGGGGTCAGAAGGCGAGAAAGGTGCTAGCGAAGGTTTTTCTTTGTTAAATATAGAAACGACTTTGTATAAAGAAAAACAGCTTTTTAATAGAGAAGGGCGTTTGTTGTTTGGTGATGTACTTGTTGCTGGTTATGAAATTCATACAGGTTTATCAGAAGGCGTAGATTTGCAGCGACCTTTTCTACAATATGAAGCAGATAATTCTATATCTTATGATGGCGCAATAAGTGATTGTGGCAATATCGCTGGCACCTATTGGCACGGTATATTTGAAAAGCCTGAAGCTTTGCAGGCTATTTTGGCTTGGGCTGGTTTAGAGACTGAACAAATAGTAGATTTTTCTGCTATTAGGGAGCAACAAATTGATCGTCTGGCTGACGCTGTTGAAGCTAATATGGATATGAATATGGTTCTCGAGTTACTTGATATAAAAATCACTAAGAGCGTTCAATAGACATGAAAAGCTTAATTTTAGGTGGCGTGAAGTCTGGTAAAAGTCGTTATGCAGAAGCTTGCGTTAAAGATTTCCTAGCTGAACATAAGCTTTCTGGTGATGTAGTATGTTTGATTGCAACAGCAGAGGCGCTTGATGAGCCGATGCGTAAGCGTATTGAAATCCATAAGCAGCAACGTCCTAATAGCTGGCTGATTATTGAAGAACCGATTAGTTTAGCGAATGCATTGTTGGAAGCAGAGAAAACATCAAAGATTATATTGATAGATTGCTTAACGCTTTGGCTTACCAACTTACTAATGTTAGTGGATAAAGCTAAGCTTGCTTATGAAATAGAGAGGTTTTTACTTGCCGTTTCGAAGTGTGCTGCTGAGTTAGTGATTGTTTCCAATGAAACAAATATGGGGATTATGCCCTTAGGTGAGCTAAGTCGAGATTATTGTGACAAAGCAGGGTCTTTGCATCAGTTACTTGCAGAAGCGTGCGATCAAGTTTCGTTAGTGGTGGCAGGTTTACCGCTTTCCCTTAAATCTCCATTAGAACAAGCGTAAAACCGTGTCTGAGCCAAACTTACTTCAAGTATCAAATCTTTATTGGTCTGCTGATCAGAACAAGATTTTGAATGATATTAGTTTTGATATTCAAAAAGGCAGCTTTGTTGGTTTGATTGGCCCAAATGGTGCGGGAAAATCCAGTTTGATGCGCTGTATTTATCGAGTGAATAAGCCTGATGAAGGTACTGTTCTATTTGAAGGACAAAATGTTTGGCAGGGAAGCGCTAATGCTAATGCGCGTAATATGGCGGTTATCCTTCAGGAGCAAAGTGATCACTTAGGTTTATCTGTATACGAAGTGGTTGCGCTTGGTTTAACGCCACATAAAAAACTATTCGAATGGGATTCGCCTGAAGACAAACATAGTATTCAGCAGGTATTGATCGAAAATGATTTACTTCATTTATCGACTCGCTTGTTTTCATATTTATCCGGCGGTGAAAAACAACGTGTTATGTTGGCCAGAGCCATGCTTCAAAAACCTAAACTATTGATTATGGATGAGCCAACCAATCACTTAGATGTTCATTATCAGGTTGAAGTGTTGCAGAAAGTGAAAAAGTTGGATGTCACCGTACTTGCTTCTTTTCATGATTTAAATTTAGCGGCAGCGTTCTGCGACAAAATTATCGTCTTAGATAAAGGCCAGTTATCTTCAGTTGGTTCGTCAGAAGAGGTTTTAACTGAACAGACACTAAGTGATGTATTTAATTCAAAAGCCTTTGTCGATAAACATCCTATTCATCAGCACCCTAGAATTACCTATGCCTATCATGATGAATAATGAAGCTACTTTGAAAAATTATCGATACGCATTTTATTGCCTAATTGCATTTATTAGTATTTTTATATCTTTAGCTTATGGCGCGATCGATATTCATTTTTCAGAACTATATGAATGGCTTGCTTCATTGATTGGTTTCGATTCCTCTGTTGATGCCATACATGTACGCATAGTTGAAGAATTACGCTTACCCAGAATGATACTCGCGTTTTTAACCGGCGCTGGCTTGTCTTTGTCGGGTGCAGTTTTGCAAATGGTGACGCGAAATCCTCTGGCTGATCCGTATTTATTTGGAATATCTTCTGGTGCTTCTTTTGGCGCGGTACTAGTAATCGCGACCTTGTCTGGCTCGAGTGCATTTTTAGTTGAATATGGCTTGCTTCAATTAGGTATTACCGGTGGCGCATTTGTAGGAAGTACCTTATCCGTTATCCTTGTTCTGGCTTTTGCCGGCAATGGTATGCAAATAGAAAGGATGCTCTTGGCAGGTGTTGCAGTTTCTTTTATGTTCGCTTCCGCAACTAGTTTGGTGTTGTATCATATTGATGCGCAAGCAGTGGCGACCTTGTTATTTTGGACGATGGGCAGTTTTACCCGCGCAAATTGGGATAACCTCTATTTGCCAATCGTTATTGTGGTTATTTGTTTATCTATTTTCTTAGGTTTTTCAAGGCAAATGAGAACAGCCTTGGCGGGTGATGAAAGCGCTCAAGCTTTGGGTGTGGATATTCATAAACTTCGCATCAATATGCTTTTATTAAGCTCTTTAATGACGGCCACATTAGTGGCAAATACAGGCGGCATCGGTTTTATCGGTCTCATGATACCGCATATTGTTCGCCGAATTTTTCATCAATATCAACGTTACTTTCTATGGTCATGTGCGATTTTTGGTGGCTGTTTTATGGTTTGGATTGATGTATTGGCTCGCACCTTGATGGAAGATAGTGAGTTGCCAATTGGTGTTATTACAGCCGCTATCGGCAGTATTTTCTTTTTGCTCGTGTTAAAGCAAAGACGGAGCTAAGTATGCATATTATGGGATATCCGAAGAAAACTCAGATAAAAGGAATATTGCCCTTAATAGTATTTTTGGCAATATCATGCGTTCATCCTTTTAGTCATGCTTCTGAACCTAAAGTAGAAAGAATCATTGCTTTATCGCCTCATTCGGTTGAATTACTTTTTCTACTTGGTGTGGGTGATAAAATTGTCGCCACAACAAGTTTTGCAGATTTTCCCGAAGCAGCTAAGTCGATACCTGTGATTGGCGGTTATAATGGTATTCAAATTGAGAAAGTACTCAGTTTAAAGCCAGACCTGGTCATTGCATGGGAAGGTGGCAACAAGCTGGATGATATATCTCAGTTAGAACGTCTTGGTATTAAAGTATATCGAAGCCACACAAACTCTTTGTCAGAAATAGCGGATGAAATTCTTAGTTTAGGTGATTTAATTGGTGTTCAAAAGAAATCCAAAGAAGAGGCTGAAAAGTATTTAAAGGGTTTGGCTGATTTAAAAAATAAGTTTGCCGATAAAACACCGATTCGTTTTTTCTATCAGCTTTGGAGTGAACCGTTGAGAGCAATGGCTGCGAAGAGTTGGATAAATGAAATGCTTACTGGCTGCGGTGGTCAAAATATTTTTGACGCCAGTATTGGAGATTACCCGCAGGTCAGTATTGAGAATATTCTCGCAGAACAACCTGATGTTATTATCATTCCTTCACATCACGGCAATGGTTTAGGCGAGGGTGATTTTTGGCAGAAATGGCCTGAAATTCCGGCCGTTAAAAATAACAGAATATTTTACGTAGATGGCGATCTTTTACATCGTTTTTCGGTAAGAACGCTTGAAGGCATGAAGGTGGTTTGTGAATACCTTGAAAGTGTTCGACTCGCTAAATAACTTAATCCTCTTATAGATTATATATAGGCAATGAAGATGACTGAGCAAGATAAAAATGATACGCATAAGAAAAAAATGCAAAAACAAAAAGAAAATGTAGATGCGCATATTGCAGAAGCCAATATTGAAAAAGGCGTATTAATTCTTTTAACAGGAAATGGTAAAGGTAAAAGTAGTTCTGCATTTGGTATGGTGCTGCGGGCGATGGGTTACGGCCAAAAAGTGGGTGTGGTTCAGTTTATAAAAGGGCAGCAGTTATCGGGTGAAGAAATATACTTAAAAGAGAAGCTACCTGAAGTTGAGTTTTACCAAATGGGCACAGGCTTTACCTGGAACACTCAAGATAGAACGTCTGATATTGAAGCTGCTGAAAGAACGTGGGCTGTTGCAGAAAAAATGTTGAAAGACGAATCACTTCAATTGGTTGTGTTAGATGAATTGACGTATATGATTGCGTATACCTACCTAGAGGAAGGGCGAATATTAGAAGCCTTAAAAAATCGACCTTATGAGCAAAGCGTTATCGTTACTGGACGTGGAGGTGGCTCAGCATTAAAAGAAATAGCTGATACAGTTTCAGAGGTTAAAGATATTAAGCATGCTTACAAATCTGGAATTAAGGCACGTAAAGGGGTTGATTACTAAGAATTCAAATAAACTTCGAGTTTCATTGATCATATTTCGACGGAGCTCAATGAGCGGAAATTCCGGTCCCTGAGCTCGTCGAAGGGTTTTCTAAATTTAACTTTGAGTGTCATCAAACAATCAAGGATTAAGCTTTCCCAATACGATGGCTGCTATTAAAAGATTGAGACTTACCTTGCTGACCATATAAATTCGGTGTTTTGTTTTGACCCCGAATAATTGTCATCAATTTTGTTACTCGTTGGCGAGATTGGGAAATAATGCTGCCATTGACTGCATTTTGTTGTTGGCATTCGTTCAGTTGATCGCGTGAGATTTGCCAGAGGGACATTAATTCCTGATCATTTAAAGAGGAAAGTTTTTCTTCAACCTGACCAGGGCGAATACCTAAACCAGAATTAGACATCAGTTTTGCCTTTAATTTTGCTCGTGATTCAAGTTGAGCAACGGTTTGCGATTTGTGTTCGGCTAATTGATTTATTTTTTGAGTATTACGCGTAGTAAGGGTGATTTTTTCTTGTTCAAGAAGAGACTTTAATGCGCTTAGATCAATAATATCTTGTTTCAGTAAATCTTTAAGTTCGTCAGTAAATTGATTCATAACTAAGTCCTAGAATAGAAAGTATCTATTCTAGGTTTAGCATTTTCTGTGCCAGATTAGCTGAGTCAGGCTGATATTCGCCACGATCAATGCGACCTTTAATTTCATCAACTCTTGCCTGATTAACATCAGGAAGTGATTTTAGCTCAGCTTCAATTTTAGACAGGTTCTGTGCTGATGAGCTTAGGCTGACACTAACCTTTGGGGCCGTGCCTTGTTCAGTAGGTTGGCTTGCAGGTGTTGCAGCACTAGAAGCGTCAGTGATTTTACTAGAAACCTGTCGTTTCTGGCCATCTGAACGGTTTGGATTGAAACCATTAATGTCAATATTCATTATTAAATCGTCCTATAAAAGTTCTTATGCTCTATATATCGACTGATATTCATAAAGCTTTAGCCTAAATATAAAAAAATATGAAAAAAAGTAACTTTAAAAAATAAGGCTAGAGTGTAACGCTAACAAGGCCTGAGTCCGAAACACGGGCTTTGATTATTCTTTCAGATTGATTGTTTTTAATGCTGATCTGCTGGCCGAGTTCGCCATCTTGCATCGCAGTACCGCGCATTCTGATCATAATGCCTTGTGTGCTAGCCATAATCACAACATCATCACCCTGTTTAATGAGTTTAGGCGCTTGAAGCAAGTTTGCTTGAATTACAGAACCGTGTCGAATCGATCTTTTCGCGATCATGCCAACTACATCGTCTATATTGCTAAAACTTGCGTAATAATGTTGGTTAATAGCTACTTCTTTCACTTCTATATCTTGTCTTTGTATCGTGTGAGATCTAGGTAGTGTGCTAGATGCGTAAACTACATTTCCGTAGACGTTGAATTTCGTGGTGATATAAATTTTCCAGGGTGTTTCATCCTTGCATTCTGACAGTACCGTTAGGTTGGCTTGAGAAAGGGGAGAGCGATTTAGTGAGAATTCTAATGGCAAGGTGCATGATTTTTCATTGAATCTCGGGTCGATATTGCCGATATCAAAGTCAGAACGGTAACCTTTTTCCGCTATTTCATTTTGTTGCGTAATTAAATAATTGTTCAACTGTGTGCTTAAATTATATTCAGTGGTAGCTGAAAAACCCTTTGACGAAATAAAAAGCAAGATCAAGATGAATATTTGCCTACTAATTTTCATTTTATGTCCTATGCTTTTGATAGCGTTGTTATAAGTGAATTTTGGATATCAATTCTTCTGCATTTATATCTGCAGGAAGGCGTTAAAATTCAGGAATTTTTATAAACACTAGGTTTATAAAAAGAAAACATAATTTTACTAAGTAGATCAGCAATATTCATACCGCTTATTCTACAGTTTGGAGCTCTTTATATGGCCGGTATTCTGGATAGCGTTAATCAACGGACTCAGCTCGTTGGTCAGAATCGACTGGAACTATTGTTATTCAAGCTTCAGGGTCCACAAATATACGGTATTAACGTATTTAAAGTGAAAGAAGTTTTACAGTGCCCAAAGCTAACAATGATGCCTCGTCGCCACCCTGTTGTTAGAGGTGTGGCTCATATCCGCGGAGGTACAATTCCTATTATTGATATGGGAATGGCAATTGGGCAGACTCCGGTTGATGACGGTATTATTCCAAATAGCTTTGTCATCATTACGGAATACAATAGAAAAACCCAAGGTTTTTTGGTCGGTGGTGTTGAACGTATCGTCAATCTGAACTGGGAAACAATTCATCCACCACCAAAAGGTGCAGGTAAAGATAACTATTTAACTGCAGTAACGCGTATTGACAATAAGTTAGTAGAAATCATAGATGTTGAAAAGATCTTATCTGAAGTCGCTCCGGTTAAACAAACGATGGATGAGCGTTTTGTAGAAGAAGTGAGTGTGCGAAATGCTGAAGTTCCTTCGACAGTTTTAGTTGTTGATGATTCTGTAGTCGCTCGTAAGCAGATACAAAACTGTTTGCAAGCAATTGGTATAACTGTCATTACAAAAAATGATGGTAAACAAGCTTTCGACTATCTGAAGGGTCTAGTATCAGATGGGTCTAAGATTTCTGATCATATGTGTTTGATGATATCTGATGTTGAAATGCCAGAGATGGATGGCTACACCTTAACGACACTCTGTAAGGAAGATCATCGCTTACAACCTCTCTATATTATGCTTCATACCTCCTTATCTGGCGTATTTAATAAAGCAATGGTACAGAAGGTTGGTGCAAATGACTTCATGGCTAAATTTAGCCCTGATGAGTTGGCCGAAAAAGTCATGGAGATTATCGACCGTTTAAGAGCTGAAGCTGAAGCTTAAATCAGGTAAAGTTTTAGGCTTGAAGTCCTGAACTTTGAGCCTTTATTTAATTTTTTATTAAGAATAATCTGAATGTTACTTACCAATGAATCTGATGATTATAAGCATTTTAGGGCTTTTCTAGAGGAAGCCTGCGGCATATTACTTGGTGATAACAAGGCGTATCTTGTTAATAGTCGCTTAAAGCCAGTATTAATCAAATATGAAATAAAAGACCTAAATCAATTAATAGTCCAGCTGAAGTCATCTTTAAATAGAAAATTAAAGAATGATGTCGTTGATGCGATGACGACTAATGAAACTCTCTGGTTCAGGGATAATCATCCATTTTATCTCTTAACGTCTAAAATATTTCCCGAATTATGTTCAAAGCCACAATTGGCCCCGATAAAGATTTGGTCTGCTGCCTGTTCAACGGGCCAGGAACCGTATTCAATCTCGATTACAGCTAAAGAATTTCAAGATGCAAATCTTGGCAAAATGAAATCCGGTGTGGCTATTACCGCTACAGATATATCACAAACCGTTCTGCATTCTGCTCGGACTGGTGTATATGAAATGCTAGCAATTGGTAGGGGTATGTCACAAGAGCGCTTAGCCCGTTGTTTTGATATGCAGGAGGAGGGGAGGTGGAAGATAAAATCTAATTATCAAAAATTTGTCAATTTTCAACTATTAAACTTGATGGAACCCTTCAAGAAAATCGGTACGGATTTTGATATTATTTTTTGTCGAAATGTTTTAATTTATTTTTCATCTGATTTAAAAAAAGAACTATTAATTAAGATGCATCAAAGTTTAAAACCTGGCGGCTATCTTTTGTTAGGTGCTTCAGAGTCACTTAATGGTCTATCTGATTATTATGAGATGGAGCAGTGTCGTCCTGGTATTTTATATAGAGCTAAAAGCAGGTCCTAAGTGG
>TARA_R110001592_G_scaffold168705_1_pt1 | contig 19936 bp, 17 predicted proteins | sample TARA_R110001592 | Tara Oceans TARA_R110001592 (sample SAMEA4398387) | marine metagenome | biome: Polar Biome; feature: [SRF] surface water layer (ENVO:00010504); material: water (ENVO:00002006), including particulate matter (ENVO:01000060) such as... | depth 5 m | reverse complement strand
CAAACACTTGCTCGTCTTTCTGGTATTGAACATCAAGCGCCTTTGCTGATATGTAATGAAGAGCATCGTTTTATAGCGGCTGAGCAACTTCGTTTAGGTGGATTTAAACACTCAGGTATTATTTTAGAGCCGGTAGGCCGCAATACTGCTCCGGCGATTGCTTTGGCTGCGCTTCAAGCACTTAAGAATGTATCAGATGAAGAAGAGCCCATATTATTGGTATTGGCCGCAGATCATTTAATTGAAAATGTAGATGCATTTCAAGCTACTGTCGCCAAAGCATTGCCTTACGCTCAAGATAATCAATTAGTCACCTTTGGGATTGTGCCAACAGCACCAGAAACGGGTTATGGTTATATCAAAGCAGGAGAGGCTGTGGGTGATGCTTTCTTTGTTGATCAGTTTGTAGAAAAGCCAGATTTAGATGTAGCAAAAAGCTATTTAAAGAGTGGCGATTATTTCTGGAATAGTGGCATGTTTTTATTTAAAGCTTCTTGTTACATTGAAGAGTTAAAGAAATTCAGACCCGATATTCTTAAAGCTTGTGAACAGGCAATGATGTCTACTGAAAGTGATATGGACTTTATACGTGTATCCAAGTCAGAATTTGAGCTTTGCCCAGATGATTCTGTTGATTATGCTGTGATGGAAAAATCCAAAACTGTGAAGATGGTACCTATGGATGCCGGATGGAGTGATGTAGGTTCATGGTCTGCATTATGGGAAGTTTCCCATAAGGATAAAAATCAAAATTACATCAAAGGTGATGTCTTCACCTTCGATACAAAAAATTCTTATATCCATTCAGAAAGTAAGTTTATTTCAACGGTTGGTGTAGATAATTTAGTCATCATTGAAACCAAAGATGCCGTTTTAGTTGCAAATAAAGACAAAGTCCAGAACGTGAAAGACGTTGTCAATTATCTGAAAAATTCAGGCAGAACCGAGCATAAGATTCACCGAGAAGTATTCCGGCCTTGGGGTAAATATGACTCAATAGATTTTGGTGAGCGTGATCAGGTCAAGCGAATTACCGTGAAGCCAGGTGAAAAGCTGTCTATTCAAATGCATCATCATCGCTCAGAACATTGGATAGTGGTCTCAGGTACTGCAAAAGTAACGAATGGAGACAAGACCTTTTTAGTGAGCGAAAATGAATCGACCTATATTCCCCTGGGTACAATTCATGCGCTTGAAAACCCGGGGAAAATTTCTTTGGAAATGATTGAAGTGCAGACAGGTGGCTATTTAGGCGAAGACGATATTGTTCGTTTTGAAGATCGGTATGGTCGCGATTGACTCTAATTATTCAAGGATCCAGCAATGTCTAAAAAACTAACCTGCTTCAAAGCCTATGATATTCGTGGTCAGCTAGGAACACAGCTGGATGAGGGTATTGTCTACGATATCGCGCGTGCTTATGGTGAGTCACTTAAACCTGAAAATGTCGTGGTTGGTGGTGATGTTCGTGAAACTAGTGAAGCCTTAAAACTTGCCGCTGCAAATGGCTTAAGAGATGCTGGTGTAGATGTAATCGATATTGGTATGGTTGGTACGGAAGAAGTTTATTTTGCGACTTCTTTTTTACAGACAAGTGGCGGGATTGAAGTTACTGCATCGCATAACCCCATTGACTATAACGGTATGAAGCTGGTTCGAGAGGGCAGTCGACCCATCTCTGGAGATACTGGTCTATTCGAAATACAGCGTGTTGCAGAATTGGCTGACTGGTCTCCATGCGCACCTTCAGATAGAGGAAGCTATACTCAAGTTTCAATATTAAATGATTATGTTGCCCATTTATTAACTTATATCGATACAAAAAATATTACCCCCTTAAAGCTGGTCGTGAATTCAGGCAATGGCGCCGCGGGTCATGTTATTGATGCCTTGGAACTTAGTTTTGCATCCTTGAATGTGCCTATCGAGTTTATAAAAGTACATCATGAGTCAGATCCTAGTTTTCCTAATGGTATTCCTAACCCATTATTAATTGAAAATCGAAGCCATACATCTGAAGCTGTCATAAAGTATGGCGCAGATATGGGCATCGCTTGGGATGGTGATTTTGATCGCTGTTTCTTGTTTGATGAACGTGGTGAATTTGTAGAAGGCTATTATATCGTCGGCTTGCTTGCTGAAGCTTTTTTACAAAAGAATAAAGGGGCGAAAATCATTTTCGATCCTCGTGTCTACTGGAATACGGTAGATATTGTGGAGAGTAATGGCGGTCAGCCAGTGATGTCGAAAACCGGCCATGCGTTTATAAAAGAGCGTATGCGCCTAGAAGATGCAGTCTATGGTGGGGAAATGAGTGCTCACCATTACTTTCGAGACTTCTTTTACTGTGATAGTGGCATGATCCCGTGGTTACTCGTGGCTGAATTGCTTTGCGTGAAGTCTCAGACACTTTCCTCGATGGTGAAAGACCGCATAGAAAAATACCCTTCTTCAGGTGAGATTAACTTCAAAGTGGCAGATTCACCGGCAGTATTCGATCGAATCCAGAATTATGCTTGGGGTGAGGCGTACGAATTGCATACCGTTGATGGTTTGGATTTGGTATTTGAAAATTGGAGAATGAATATTCGAAGTTCAAATACCGAACCCTTAGTTCGCTTAAATATAGAAAGCAGGGGTGACTCACAACTAGTTGTATCAAAGTTAAGTTTACTCGAAAGTTTGATTTATTAAGTCAGTTTTATCCTTAAAAAAGCATGAAATAATTTAAAACTTCTTCATAATACCAATTAGTTAAGTCTTCGAGATGTCTAGGCATAGTTTAAATATAATGTATCAAGCAAAAGTGGATAACATAAGCTTATTATTAAGGCTACTATACTGATGAGACTTTCTGAACATGCACGTTTAATTATCAAAGAAACCTTGTCTAGGTTTTTTGGTGAGGATGCCTTGATATTGTTATTTGGTTCAAGGGCTGATGATTCAAAGCTGGGTGGTGATATCGATATTTATATTGAGTGCGCCACTTTGTCTGCAGATGAGTTGGTCGACGCAAAAATTAAAGCCTTAGTCGAACTTTATCGGTCTTTGGGGGAGCAAAAAATTGACCTTGTTATTAATAGTCAAAATGGTTTCTCGCTGCCCATTTATGAAATTGCCAAAAGTGAAGGCATTCCACTTTGAAATAATTAATGATTACATGTGTTCTATCGAGATAATTCGATATTAATAATGGACTGGTTTTATGAATAAAGTGAATTTTGAAGGGATTCTTACTGTTTGTGAAACGCATGCGGAGCGCTTGTCTTATGCCTTATCTCGGTTGTCTGAAAAACATCCATTTACCCCGTTCATTATTCAGGAATTGAATGATGTTGATCTTGCTTTTTGCGATCAGTTTCTTAGCAGATATTCAAAACTACAGGATTTAATGGGAACAAAATTATTACCTGCGGTTTTAGAGCTCACCTACGAAGAAGGTGAGCTTAGATCATCTATTGATAAACTAAATCGTTTAGAGAAAATTGGTGCAATATCATCCGCAAGTGAGTGGTTAGAATTACGAGAGATGCGTAATCAATTAGCTCACGATGATCCTGATGATCCTGAAATTCAATCATCTCTTTTAAATAAAGCATTACAAAAATGCGCAGCGTATTCTTGAAATACTCGCGTGCGTCACATTGTTTGCTAAAAAGTATTACTAGAAACTTTTGCACGACTACTGCGCTTGCAAATACTGCGTTAGAAAATGACTTATGATGCTATCTTTGAAGAAACAAAAGTTATCATTACATAGCGAAAAAATTTTTATTTAAAAGGTATTTATTAATGAAGGTAACAGTTTTTGGTATAGGGTATGTGGGCCTGGTTCAGGCTGCTGTATTAGCCGAAGTGGGTCACGATGTACTTTGTGTGGATGTCAACGCAGAACGAGTTGAAAACCTTAAGAACGGTATTATTCCGATATACGAGCCAGGGTTGACTCCCTTAGTTGAGACTCATTTTAAAGCAGGCCGCTTAAATTTCACAACCGATGCCGTTGCCGGAGTGAATCATGGTGTTATTCAATTTATTGCCGTAGGCACGCCTCCAGATGAAGATGGCTCTGCTGATCTCCAATATGTTCTGGCGGTGGCATCGACCATTGCTAATAATATGCAAGACGAAAAAATTATTGTTGATAAATCGACGGTGCCTGTAGGTACAGCCGATAAGGTGACAGCTAAAATTCAAGAAATTTTAGATCAACGAGGTGTATCTTTAACTTTCGATGTTGTTTCAAACCCGGAATTTTTAAAAGAAGGCGCTGCTGTTAATGATTGTATGCGCCCGGATCGAATTATTGTTGGCACCTATTCAGAGCGCCCTCAAGAATTGATTCGTGAGTTGTATGAGCCGTTTAATCGTAATCACGATAAAATAATATTTATGGATGTACGTTCGGCAGAGCTTACCAAGTATGCAGCTAACTGTATGTTGGCGACGAAAATTTCCTTTATGAATGAAATGGCTAATTTGGCTGAGATTTTTGGTGCCGATATTGAAGCGGTTCGTAAAGGCATTGGTTCTGATCCGCGAATTGGTTATCACTTTATTTATCCTGGTTGTGGCTATGGGGGCTCATGTTTTCCTAAAGACGTACAAGCCTTAATTAGTGCCTCTGAGCAAAACGATTATCAGCCAAAAATCCTTCAAGCTGTTGAAGCGGTGAATAATAAGCAAAAATATAAACTTCCTACCTTAGTAAAAAAACATTTTTCTGACGATGTGTCCGGTAAGACCTTCGCACTATGGGGCTTAAGCTTTAAGCCGAATACCGATGATATGCGGGAAGCTTCCAGTAAAGTGCTAATGGAAGAATTGTGGGCAGCTGGCGCTAAGGTTCAGGCATATGATCCAGAGGCGATGGAAGAGACGCAGCGGATTTATGGTGTTCGGGATGATTTAAGTTTAGTTGGCACGAAGGAAGCCGCTTTAAAAGGTGCAGATGCCTTAATAATTTGTACCGAATGGCAACATTTTAGGGCGCCAGACTTTGATTTGATCAAATCTCATTTGAAGCATGCTGTGATATTTGATGGCCGTAACCTATTTGAACCTTCACGCATGACAAAAAAAGGTTTTACTTATTATGCCATTGGTCGTGGTGAGAGTGTAAAGGGCTAATGCGGAATATTAAATTTTGCTCCCTGAGCTTGTCGAAGGGGATATTGGTCTAACGTTGAGTTTCATCTGGCATACTTCGACAAGCTTTATGAACATTTATTTGGCTTGTCGATTTTAAGCTATTAACGTAGTCTTCTTTTTTGTAATCAACTTTGTGATTTTTCTAAACATGCATTCTGCTTTGGCTTTTAAATTCTTACCATCTTTTTTAAAAGGTGTTCTTGTATTCTTACTGATGTGTAGTTCTGCTTTTGCATCGCCTTGGATCTCTGTCGGTGAAACTCGTCTAAAACAAAACTTGCACTTGTTGAATGATACGGGTGTCATTTCAATGTCTCTGACAACTTGGCCAATTATGTGGTCAGACGTTCAGTCTGCTTTAGTTAAAGTAGATGATTCTCAGTTGAATAAGGCTCAACTGATGGCTATAAAAGAGCTTAAGTTTGAAATGCGTTTCCAAACTAAAAAAGAAATGAAACGTTCACTAGAGTTGGCAGCTTCTTCTTCGCGAACCGCATTTAGAGATTTTTCTGCTCAAGAGTATGAGAAAGGTCGTATTAGTCATATTTTTGATTGGGATGGGGAAGACTTAAGCTTCAAGCTGCAAGCGAATTTGACAACTGACCCGGGCGACGATGCTGTTGAATCTCAGTTATATGGATCTTATGTAGCGGGTGTTGTAGGTAATTGGGTTCTTGGTGTTGGAGCAATTGATCGTTGGTGGGGTGCAAGTTCGCAGTCCAGTTTGATTCTTGGTAATAACTCACGACCTGTGTCGGGAGTTTTTTTTCGTACCAAAGGGGCTCAATATTTTGAAACGCCTTGGTTGTCTTGGCTGGGTGATTGGCAGTTTGTTTCCTTTATAGGTCAATTGGAAAGTAATCGTTTTATTCCGGAATCGAAATTAACAGGTATGCGCTTTACCTTTCAGCCTTTCGATAATTTAGAGCTTGGGTTATCACGTGCAATGCAATGGGGTGGTGAGGGTAGGAGTGAGTCTTTTTCTACCTTTCTAAAATCACTTACGTCTCAGGGGGAAAATACTTCGGAACAATCGGGCAATCAACTAGCTGGATATGATTTACGATATAACTTTCTTCGCAAACCAAGCTATGGGGCAACTTTTTATGCTCAGTTAATTGGTGAGGATGAGGCAGGCTATTTGCCATCAAAGTTTATATCTCAAGCAGGTTTAGAATATAACCTAGCGCTAAGTTCAGGTAATAGCTTAAATTTATTTATCGAGCATACAAACACTATTGCTGGTTCAATTGGTGGTAAGCAATTTAATACAGCTTACGATCATAGTGTTTATAAAACTGGCTACCGATATCGCGGAAGATCCATTGGCGCTACTTATGATAATGATGCAAAGATTTATTCAGGTGGTTTTAGTTATCAATTTGTTGACCTGGCTCAAAAGGTATCTTCTGTAATTAGCCGTATTGAGTTAAATACAGATGGAAGTGCAGGGGGGAATGCAGTTAGTTCGTCAGTTCTAGATTTGTATTCAATCGATTTATCTTATCAGCGTTTACTTTTTCAGGGTAAATTAGATATTCGCGCCAGCTATTTAACAGAACTACCTGACCTGCTTATTGATGATATTGATAAGTTTAATCTTGGAATAGCTTGGACCTATCGTTTTTGATGACTTGTGGTCTTTTTTATTTTTAGTTAGTCATTGTGGGTATTATTTGTTTGGGTATTTTAAAACCTATGAAAAATGAGTAAATTGATTGGTAAATACTCATTCACTTGGCTAAAATAAATTCAACTTTAACTTTAGCTCTACAAAATATATTCATTGCCTTAGCGTACTTAAGGTCTAGAAAATTTAAGGTTAATTCTCTAGGTAAATAATAAAGATAAGGAATCTTCTTTGGTGTTGAATAAACTGCTGTATTTACCTCGTTATCAAAAACGCATAGTCTCTGTTACTGTCGATTTGTTGAGTTTACCTTTTGCGCTTTGGCTGGCCTTAAGTCTTCGATTTGATACTTTTTATTCTACAAATAATACATCAATATTTTTTGTTGCCGCTATTACGGTTTTGGTGAGTGTTTTTACCTTTGCTCGATTAGGCTTGTACCGGGCAGTTATCCGTTATATGAGTAACCATGCCATGGTGGCGATTATTTCGGGTGTAGCAATCTCTTCTGTGTCGCTTTCTGCTCTCGGCTTCTTATTCAGTGCCCCAATACCACGTTCCGTCCCTATTATTTATGCCTGCTTAGCGCTTATTTTCGTCGGTGGTAGTCGAATGATCGCTCGTTCTCTGGTTCATCGTAAAATGATGCAACCTAAAGAACGTGTCATTATTTATGGGGCGGGTAAGTCTGGTTTACAACTCAGTTCTATTCTATTTCATGGCAAGCATCTTCAACCCGTTGCCTTTATCGATGATGATGAGTTGAAAAGAGGCAGCATATTGAATGGCCTTTCAGTTTATTGTCCAGACAAGATAGAGGGTATTATTAAAAAGTATGGGGCCAAACGTATTCTACTCGCGCTAGGTCATGCTCCTCGTTCTATGCGTGCCAAAGTTATCCATTCTTTAGAAACTCACCCGGTTATTGTGCAAACCATTCCGCAGATCAATGATGTCGTCAGTGGTAAGGCTAAAATAGAAGAAATTCGTGATGTCGATATAGAAGATTTACTTGGTCGTGATGAAGTACCTGCAGATCGTTCAGGCTTATCTGACTGTATTTCGAATAAAGTAGTGATGGTAACGGGAGCGGGTGGGTCGATTGGTTCCGAGCTTTGTCGGCAAATTATTAAGTTGAATCCAAGCCGTTTGGTGTTATTTGAGTTATCTGAATTTGCCTTATATCAAATAGAACAAGAACTTTCTGAATATATTCATAAAAAAGATCTTAAAACAGAACTGCATGCTGTTATGGGCTCTGTCCAAAAACAGCATCGAATGGAAGTAGTCATGAAAAGCTTTTCGGTTGAAACAGTTTATCATGCCGCCGCCTACAAGCATGTGCCACTTGTAGAACGTAACGTTATTGAAGGTGTTAGGAATAACGTCTTCGGATCTTGGTATTGTGCTGAAGCTGCAATTAAAGCGGGAGTGAGTACCTTTGTACTCGTTTCCACCGATAAAGCTGTTCGTCCTACTAATGTGATGGGCGCAACTAAACGCTTATCTGAACTAGTACTTCAAGGTCTTGCGCAGAGGCAAAGTAAAACGCGCTTTTGTATGGTTCGCTTTGGAAATGTGCTTGGTTCGTCTGGCTCGGTTGTGCCACTTTTTAGACGCCAAATACAAGAGGGTGGGCCTGTTACTGTAACGCACCCAGATATAACCCGATTTTTTATGACGATTCCAGAAGCTGCTTTATTAGTACTTCAGGCTGGCTCTATGGGAAAAGGTGGTGATGTATTTCTTCTGGATATGGGGGAGCAAGTCAAAATTGCAGATTTAGCGGTCAAATTAATTCACCTGATGGGTTTAGAGGCAAAAACTAAAGACAACCCAGATGGTGATATTGAAATTAAATATACGGGTTTAAGGCCTGGTGAAAAGCTATATGAAGAATTATTGATAGCTGATGATCCCTTACCAACAAATCACCCGAGAATAATGAAAGGAAGAGAGATATCTCTGCCTTGGCCAGAAGTAGAAGAAATTCTCAAGCAGATAGATCAACATTGTCACTTATTTGATTGTTTCTCAGTTAGGAACGCTCTTTTAAAAGCACCTCTTGGCTATAATCCTTTAGATCAAATAAATGACTTGGTTTGGAATTTATCTAGAAGCGAATATCAGCAGGAGGCAAAACTCTCTTCTGGGGATGCTACTGTCCCTTATGTAGATTCGTCACAATCTTCATTGGCAGCGACAAGTAATAAAGCATCTAATGTTGTTCAAATTTCTCGTACGCCTAAAAAGCACGCTTAGTTTTTGAAAGTTGATTAATAGTGAGGTGGTGGGGTATCCACTGCCTCGTCTTTTGAACCACTTCTAATATCCTGCATAGACTGCTTTATTAGTCTATTTGCATCCCAAAGCTTCATAATCTCTTTATCTTGTCGGGTGACAATGTCATTTAAAGTATTAAGAAGATCGTCTTGAAAGATTAACTTCATTTCTAACTCATTAATTCTTTCGTTTATTAACTCATTGAGATTAGATATTTCTAAGTTTGTGGTTTGGGTCATTAATATTTCTCCATGTCGGAAAGGACTTATTAGAAAAGTGTTGAGTAGAAAAGGCCTGAATAATGATAGTTTGCTTAAGATTAATCAATCTTGGACTCTCGTTCTTGGAATAAAATCTGTTATCATGCCTGCGCTGGATTTTTTAGGGCCGTTAAATTTACTATTTTAGTCGTAAATAGTAGTAAAAAATTATTTTGCGGCTTGCTTTAAATTTTCAAGCCTAATGTCTGCCATATCAATCAGTTTTGATTTTTGCTGGGCAGCTTAGTTTATAAAATGGTTGGTTTAATCATTTATTTATTCATACTTAAAAATGAGAAATGTACATGTCTACACAAAGTTTATCTAAGAAACTCCTTATTAGTGCAATTGTTGCTCTTCCTTTTCCATATATTCTATTAATTGCAACTCAGTTTGCAGGTTCATTACCAAATAATTTGAATGCAAGTTCTTTTGTATCAAGTGATCAAGGTGCTAGCTTTTATATAATCGCTTGGTTAATTTTTCTGGCTGCTTCTTTAGTTTCTACTATTGCTGCTGCAGGCAATAAAGCAGGTTCGTCTTACACAAATAATTCAGATGATTCTGATGGTCCAGAAGGATCTGAGTCAGGAAGCGTTAAATGGTTTAACGTAAACAAAGGTTTTGGTTTTATTACCACCGATGCTGGTGAAGATGTATTTGTTCATTTCCGATCAATACGCGGTCATGGAAGAAGATCTTTGCGTCAAGGTCAGTTAGTTAGATTTGACCTTAGTGATGGTGATAAAGGTAAGCAAGCAGATAATGTATCTGTAATTAAGTAATGACCCTTCGATGGGGCTCGGGGAGGGTGAACTTTTACCGCTCATTGAGCTCCGTCGAAATGTGTATATTGAACCTCTGAGTTTAATTTGGAACACACTTCGATAGGCTCTGGGAGCATTTTTCTCCGTTCAGAGAACTTAAAATTATCCCCAATTAATCAATTTTCTATCATCTCTCGTCAATAATAACCATTGCTCACTTTGTTCTTCTTCTTCTTCCTCTTCCGTCCAGCCTGAAGCTGAACAGCGAATTTCTAAATCGGCCTCTTTTAATAAACTCTGCGCGCAGCTTTCATCATCGTCCCAAATAGTAATGTTATTTTTGAACCATATACTACAAAAAGCTTTTCCTGCAGCTTGAGGGCTTATCATTAGATCAGTTGTGGCATCATCATTTCCAACTTTTGCTCTTATTGCATTACCTTTCGCAAATATTTTTTCTGCATTATTTGGAAGATTCACTGTAGAGAAATATTTTTCTAACCAAGTTGAAATTATTGTTATATCGCAATCTTTGACATAAATTTCAATGTCAGGAGTTTTCATATTACTGATCCATAAAGTGTTGTAAGCGTGAAATTAATAAGCGCAGATAGCAATAAAAGGCTAACAAGCCGCTAGGTATACTTAAAATAAGACCAACTAATGCCATTAGTTCCTGTTTTTCAGAAGGTGGTAGTAGTAAGTTTACATATTGGACAGTGCCTAAACTAACTAAGAATAATATAGCGCTAAGCGTAAAATATTTAAAATAATAAACCTGATGCTTTTTGGTGATTTTTTTCTTGGGTAGCATAGAATTATTCCGTTAAAAAGCGCGATGAGCAATCTTACAGCGAGTTGTTCTTGATGAAAATATCAAACTGGATGTCTATCGAAACGTACAATTCAGAAAGCGCAGCTAAGCTGTGTTTTTTATCTTGAGTGCAGCGCCAATAATGTGGCGTCATCGCAAGTAGTGAAAGAATATCTTCTCTACAAGTGAGTTTCTGTGATGTTTTCAGCTCTAATGTCTTTATATGTTGAATGCCATTTGTTGCTTGGCTAAAGTCTTTGAGTTTTTCTTCTTTTACTTTGTCGTAAATAAGTTCTCTTAATTCAATAAGGTGGTTAGGGCCAGTAGTGGCCATGATGAAGTGTCCATCTTGTTTTAGTATTCGTTTAACTTCATCTAAATCAAAATGAAAAAATAAGCCTGTGACTAAATTTTGAGAATTATCAGCGAGCGGTACTCTAGCCAGACTTGAGATCAGCCATTGTATTTCTTTAGTTCTTTGGCAGGCAGCTTTGATAGCGGGAGTTGATATATCAATTCCTGTGCTTGTTAGTTCTCCAGGTATATTTTGCTGAATATGATCGTGGATTCTTTGAGTGTAAAAACCTTCGCCGCATGCTAAATCACAATAATGAAATGGGTTATTAGCGCGTAAGGCAGTTGAATTACTTAGAGGGTATTTAGTTAAGCATTCTTGTATTAGAAAGTTACTAATGGAGTCATAGAAACCTTGATTCAAAAATTGAGTTCTAGCCTGAACCATTTCTAGAGTATCGCCAGGATGCTTACTGTTTTTATGCTGGCTAAGTAATAAGTTTAAGTAGCCTTGTTTTGCGAAATCAAATAGATGCCCTTGAACGCAAGAAACACTTTTATATTTAGCCAATGATGACTGATCAATGGCTAAATTGTTCGAACAAACAGGGCATACAAGGGTGTGTTTCATTGGCTATTTTTTACGCCAATAATTCAACAAGAATAGCTTCATATATTTTAGACAAATCATCCAAATCCTGAATGCTGACATGCTCGTCAATTTGATGAATGGTCGCATTCAAAGGGCCTAGCTCGAGTACTTGTGCGCCTGTTGGTGCAATAAAGCGACCGTCAGATGTACCGCCTGATGTCGAAAGTTCTGTTTCTATTTCTTTGATTTTACGAATTGATTTTACAGCTGCATCTACAAGAGGGCCAGCCGGTGTTAAGAACGGTTCGCCACTTAAGTTCCATTCCAAATCATAAGATAGCGAGTGCTTATCTAGAATGGTATGAACGCTAGCTTTAAGTTCATCTGCCGTTAATTCAGTGGAGAAACGGAAATTGAAGAGCAGTTCTACAGTGCCAGGTATAACATTAGTTGCACCAGTGCCAGAATTGAAATTGGTGATCTGAAAAGACGTCGCGGGGAAAAAGTCATTACCTTCATCCCATTTAATATCACTCAACTCGTTCAACGCGGGTATTACTAAGTGAATAGGATTGCTTGCAAGGTGAGGATAGGCAACGTGACCTTGTTTACCGTTGATTATTAGTTTGCCATTCAGGGAGCCACGGCGTCCATTCTTAATGACATCGCCTAGTACCTTGGTGCTTGAAGGTTCTCCCACAAGACACCAATCCATTTTTTCATTTCTGGCTTCGAGGGCTTCAATGACTTTGACTGTACCGTTTTTAGCAGGGCCTTCTTCGTCACTGGTGATCAAATAGGCAATAGAGCCTTTATGGTTTGGATGCTTGGCTACGAAGCGTTCACAGGCGGTTATAAAGGCGGCTAGGCTGCCTTTCATATCTGCCGCGCCTCTGCCATGAAGCATGCCATCTTTGATGACTGCGTCAAATGGAGGGTATGACCACTGATCTAAAGGACCGGTTGGAACAACATCTGTATGGCCTGCAAAAGCCAATACCGGTGCACTATTACCTTTCCTGGCCCAAAGGTTGGTGACTTCTTCAAATTGCATGGTTTCACCGGTAAACCCTAACGGTGCTAAATGCGCCATTATGATTTCCTGACAAGCAGCGTCTTCAGGTGTGACCGATTTTTGTTGAATCAGTTTTTGTGCCAGAAGAAGGGTGTTGCTTTGTTGTGCTGCCATAGGGAACTCACGTTAATTATAAAAATAAAATATTATCGTTACTGTAGGGGCGCACCTACGTGTGCGCCCTTGATTATCTCCAGATTCGGCGACAGAACCTGGGCAGACACATAGGTCTGCCCCTACAATGCGGTTGAAGATCGAGAGCAGAGCTATACTACTTAATTATTTGCATGAAGTGCTTCATTTAGTTCGATGGCAGTTTTGTTGGTTAAGCACTCAACCTGGCCATTCGTTGAATTTCTTCTGAATAATAGGTCTGAAGAGCCTGCAAGATCGCGTGCTTTCACTGTTTTAACAATTTGATTGCTGCTATCTAGCATCACCACTTTTGTACCAGCGGTTATATACAAGCCTGACTCAACAGTGCAGCGGTCGCCAAGTGGAATACCGATACCGGCATTTGCGCCGATCAAGCTATTTTGACCGACAGATATAATGATATTGCCGCCGCCTGAAAGAGTACCCATTGTTGAACAACCACCACCTAGGTCTGAACCTTTACCAACCATCACGCCAGCAGATATTCGGCCTTCAACCATAGAGGTGCCTTCTGTGCCGGCATTAAAGTTCACAAAACCTTCATGCATGATGGTCGTACCTTCGCCGATGTAAGCGCCTAAACGCACGCGTGCAGCATCTGCAATACGCACGCCGCTAGGAACTACGTAGTCAGTCATTTGTGGGAATTTATCGACAGACTTTACTTCAAGGAATTCACCTGCGCTACGAGCTGCTAATTGTTTTGCCGCTAATTCACTTAAATCGATAGGGCCTTTATTTGTCCATGCAACATTAGGCAGTAAGGCAAAAATACCGTTTAGATTAATACCATGCGGCTTAACTAGGCGATGCGATAATAAGTGAAGCTTTAAATAAACTTCAGGGGTTGATGTTGCTGTTTCATCTGTTTCAATAATCACAAGAACCGCTGATTGCTTGCTGTTGTTCAGTGAGCTAGCAGTAGCAGAAATATTAGCATTGCTACTCTTGCTTAGTGTCGCAATATGTTCTGGAGATAGCGCTAGAGTTTGATTGCCAGATTCTAACTCTAGCTGTGAACGAAGCTCTGAAACCAAGGCTGTTTCAGGCTGATACATAGGAGCAGGGAAGTAGGTGTCAAGCCAATCTCCTTTCGAGTTTTTCGTTCCGATACCTAAACCTAGTGCTATTGTCATAGTGGACTCCTATTATCTGATTCTTAATTATGTATATTTTTGAGTGTGGTTTGTTTGATTAAAAATTGGTTAAAAAATTGTTTGATAGAGCGCTTCATCAAAGCCTAGATAAAGTTTACCAGCGACATTAAGTGCAGGGCGCTTGATCAGTGAGGTGTTCGCTATCATTAGTCGAATGGCTTTAGCGGGGTCGATATCTGTTTTGTCTTCATCACTTAATTTGCGCCAAGTTGTACCGCGCTTGTTAATGATTTCATCCCATTGCTTTTGCTGTAACCATGCAGAAAGGGTGTTTTCATCAATACCTAGTTTCTTATAATCATGAAACTCAAAGTCTATCTTGTGAGACTTTAACCATGTCATGGCTTTTTTCATTGTTTGGCAGTTTTTGATGCCATACATTTTGATTGAACTCATGATTAACTCTTTTGCGTTTAAATATTAAGTGATTGTAGCTTGACTAGCGGTGCTATAGGCGGCTAACAAAACGTTTAATTCGCTGAGCGGCTTCAATGCAGTCGGCTTCCGAGGCAACTAAAGCCATGCGAATTCGGTTCTTTCCCGGATTTAATCCATCAGTCGTGCGAGATAAATAACTCCCAGGTAGAACGGTCACATGTTCCTGTTCATATAAACTTTGTGCAAAGAGCTCTTCTGAAATAGACGTTTCAGGCCATAGATAAAAGCTGGCATCTGTTTGTTCGATTTTCATAACTGGTTGAAGAATTTCTAAAACAGCTTTGAATTTATTTCGGTAGGCAACACGGTTTTCTAGAACATGGTTTTCGTCATTCCAGGCAACAATGCTGGCTAATTGATTTTGAACAGACATCGCGGAGCCGTGATATGTACGGTATTTTAAGAAACTTGCCATTATTCCGGCATCGCCTGCGACAAAACCTGAGCGTAAACCCGGTAGGTTAGAGCGTTTAGATAAGCTATGAAACACGACACAGCGTGAGTAGTCGTTTCTGTTTAGTTCCCCGCACGCTTGGAGTAAACCGACAGGCGGTTTATCTTCTTGGCAATATATTTCTGAATAGCATTCATCTGATGCAATCACAAAGTCATATTTGTCTGCAAGTGCAATCAATTTCTTGAAAGTCTCAATTGGTGTGACTGCGCCAGTTGGGTTGCCAGGAGAGCAAATAAATAAAATCTGGCAGCGTTTCCAGGTATCTTCAGAAACAGCATCATATTCAGGAATAAAATTAGTCGATTCTAATGTTGGCAATAAGTGTAAATCCGCGCCAGCTAAATAGCTTGCACCTTCATATATTTGATAAAAAGGGTTTGGACTAATGACTAAGGGGTTATTTGTTCTATCTATCACAACTTGGGTGAACGCAAACAATGCTTCTCTAGTGCCGTTTACCGGCAGTACTTCACTTTCACTATCAAGCGAAGATAAGTCAAAGCGTCTGCAGGCCCAGTTTGAAATAGCTTGTCTTAATTCTGGCAGGCCTTTAGTGCTGGGATAAATAGACACCTTTTGTACTTCTTTTTTCAATTCATCTAAGACTATCTGAGGTGCTGGATGTTTAGGTTCGCCTATAGATAATGAAATAGGACGTAACTCTGGGTTTGGTGTGACCTTGCTAAATAAATCGTTCAGCTTTTCAAATGGGTAAGGTTGAAGTTTGTTTAAGTCTGGATTCATAATTCTGTTTCTACTTGTTCGTCTAATTGTGTACATATCTCATGTTGTAGGCTTTCGCAGAGAGAGGCTTCGCTTATAGGTTGGCCTTTCGCATCTGAGATAAAGAAAACGTCTTCTACTCGCTCACCTAAGGTCGAAATTCTAGCGTTAATTAAGGTCAGTTTATGGTTGAGGAGTATTTGGCCAACTCTGGCGAGCAATCCAGGTCTGTCAGGCGTGACCACTTCCATCACGGTACGTTGATTGATCATATCGTTACTGAAAGTGACTTCAGTTGGAAATGAGAAGTGTTTAAGTTGGCGCGGTGTACGACGTTGAATGATTTCTGGGTAATCATCAGGGTCATCAAGTTCATCGAATAATTTTTGGCGAACTTGTTCTCTTCGGTCGGTGTCTTTAGCCAGTGGCTGATGATGTGCATCCGTCACGATAAAGTTACTTAAATTGAAGTCACCGCGTGATGCGCAAATACGTGCATTCAGAACGTTTAAGTTAAGTTGTTCTAAAACTGCCGTGGTTGCCGCAAATAAATTATTTTTAGAGGGGATATAAACCATGATTTGACTAAAGCCATCACCAAATTGAGTTTTGGTATCTCGAATAATAATTAAAGGATCGCTTGAGTCTCCATGAGAAAGGACTTCTGATATCTGCCAAACGATATCGGCAGTGGAATCTTGAAGGAAATAATCATCTTCAAATGAATTTAATAATTTATCAACTTCCTTTGCGGCAAAGCCTTGATCAAATAATAAGGTTCGCACTTCTAGTTTGGTTGCTCGAATCCAATCATTTCTATCAACGGGTTGTTCTAATCCTCTACGAATAGCTCTACGAGTTTCTATGTAAAGTTGCTGTAGTAAAGTGGCTCTCCAGCTGTTCCAGAGGTTTGGGTTCGTTGCTGCGATATCACACACAGTGAGCACATAAAGATATTCAAGGTGCGTTAGACTTGGAATGCGTTTAGCAAATTCATGGATAACTTCTGGGTCATCAATATCTCGTTTTTGAGCGGTCATCGAAAGCAGTAAATGATGCTCGACTAACCAAGATATAAGCTTGGTGTCTCTATCACTGAAATGGTGGTGCTCACAAAACTCTAATGCATCTTGAGCACCTAATTCTGAATGGTCTCCACCTCGGCCTTTTGCGATATCATGATAGAGCCCGGCGACATACAGAATTTCTCGTTTAGGAATATTTTTAAGAAGTCGAGACGCTAAGGGGAATTCCTTTTGTGCAGAAGGTTGCTCTAATTGGATTAAGTTTCTAATGAGGCGAATGGTATGTGCATCTACGGTATAACAATGAAACAGGTCATGCTGCATTTGCCCGATTATCTGCCCGAAAGCGGGTAGGTATAGGCCTAAGACATTGTATTTCAACATCGCATTGAGAGTTTCATGAAGATTGTGCGGTGTTCTTAATAATTCTAGAAATAAAGATGTATTTGCTAAATCATTTCGAAAGCTATCATCGATCAGATATTTATGTTCACGTATTTGGCGAATGGTGGTTGTTTTTATGCCGTAACTCTGAGGGTTTTGAGCGAGTAATAAAAAGATTTCGATGAGGGCATAAGAAGAGCGCTCAAATACACCGTCATTTACGGCTTCAATATAGCCATGATTAAGTTGAAAGCGTTTGTTTAGCTTCTGTATCTCTTGGCTTCTTTCAGGGCTGAGATAGAACTCATCAAAATATTGAAGTATGACGTCTGTTAATTCTCCTAAGCCTAATACCACCCTGAAATATTGTTGCATCATTTGTTCAACGCCCAGTTTTTTGGGGTTGTCTTTAAAACCAAGAATTGAAGCCAGTTTACGCTGATGCTCGAATAACAAGCGGTTTTCATTGCGCTTGGCAATCATCTGAAGCCCGTATCTGAGTCGGCATAAAAAAGCCTCACCTTTGACGAGCATATTGAATTCATCATCTGTTAAGAAGTGAAATCGAGATCTAATCGTAGGCTCAGCGGGCCCGAAATGACGTTTGGTAATCCAAGCGAGTGTTTGAATGTCTCGCAGCGTTCCTGGAGACGATTTCAGGTTAGGTTCTAAGTTGTATTCCGTACCGCTATATTTTTCGTGCCTATCTTTCTGTTCTTTGCGCTTGGCTAGAAAATATTCTTTTGAAGTATGAACTTCATCTGAGTAGACGCGAGTAGATAAGCTCTGTAATAAATCGTCTTGTCCAGATATTGTTCTGGTTTCAAGCAGATTAGTCGCAATAGTGACATCGTCCCTGGCAGAACTAATGCATTCTTCTGTTGTTCTAACGCTGTGGCCTATATCTAACTTAAGATCCCATAATAGAGTGATAAAGGATGAAATTTCTTCACCTAGCTTGTCGTCCAGCTTATCCTTTAGCAGAATCAACAGGTCAATGTCGGAGTGTGGTTGAAGTTCTCCACGCCCATATCCACCGACAGCAATTAAGCTTAATTTGTCATTGAAGGGAAATCGTTTCCATAATGCCGCTAATATTTGATCCATTAACCAAGCTTTAAGGGCAAGAAGAGCTTGTATGTCAGCTCCCTCAAGGTAAATTTCATCAAAAATAATTTGGGTTTTGGCGAGAAGCGCTTTTACATCTTTTGCAGGGGTTTTGGTCTGACTTAAAACAGTAAAGCTTTCAGTTGTGTCTAATTCTGATAAAACTAGAAATTTAGGCAATAAGGGATTGTTAGCGAGTCCAAGCTGGAGGATGCCTAAGTGAAGTAATTCTAAGTCATCAAGTTCAGTTAAAGACCCAGAATTATCTTGTTTACTTGTATTGGTGTTGATTGTGCTTATTTCCGACATACTTAAACTACGTAGTTCGCCTCAAATGTGACAATATTTCCAATGCCAAAGCTTATGGAAGTTGCTAGTGTTTTTTTCTGAATTAACTAAATAAAGTTTTCTCTTCTTCACGCAAGGTCAAAATTTCAAAACCTTCGGCTGTGACGAGAATAGTGTGTTCCCATTGTGCAGAAAGTTTGTGGTCTTTAGTGACGACCGTCCATTCATCGGGCAGTAGCTTGCAATGACGTTTCCCTTGATTAATCATGGGTTCAATTGTAAATGTCATGCCTTCTTTAAGTGTTAGGCCTGTTCCAGCTTTTCCATAATGCATTACTTGAGGTTCTTCGTGAAAAACGGCGCCGATACCATGACCGCAATATTCTCTAACAACTGAGTAATAATTGCTTTCAGCGTGTTTTTGAATTATCTCACCGATGTCTCCCAATTTTGTACCTGGTTTAACCAGATTGATGCCCTTATAAAGACACTCTTGGGTGATTTTGCAAAGCCGTTCGGCAGCGATACTAGGTTTGCCAATAAAAAACATTTTACTCGTGTCGCCATGATAGCCATCTTTAATAACGGTTATATCAATGTTTATAGTGTCACCGTTTTTAAGCGTCTTTTTATCTGAAGGGATGCCGTGACAAATAACATGGTTTACAGAAGTGCAAATAGATTTAGGAAAACCTTTATAGTTTAGTGGTGCTGGTATCGCGTTCTGGGTGTTTACGATATAGTCGTGACAAATGCTATTTAACTTATCTGTCGTGACACCCGCGACAACATGCTCCTCAATCATTTCGAGAACTTCAGCAGCTAAACGGCCTGCTACACGCATTTTTTGAATTTCATCTGCAGTTTTAATTGAAACTTTCATATTCATGTTAAAAAAGAATGCCTTATTAATTAAGTCAGATTCCTTTATCTAATAAAGGAAAGCTCCTGAACTGTTTTCGAAAATCAAGAACAAGCGAGCGACCATATAACAAGTGCTGACTCTATTAATGGGAGTCGTTAGTCGTTAAGTGTGCTTGTATGTTCCACAAAGCGGCTTATTCTACCTTGATCTTGAGTTGAATTAAATTCTTTATGTCTTTAACTGTTTAGATAAGTTGTCATTTTGAGTTTGATGCTTAGTTTTTGTAGTCTCTATCCTTTAAGAGGTTTCTATTTCCTCTTCAATATGGTATAAAGCGCACGCTAAATTTCGAGCGGTCTTAAGAAATAGTTTCTTTGATGGATTAACTTCCACTAAGACTTTATGAAAAGTAATCAGCTCGATTAACTAAATCCGCACACGTTTCGACACATTATTCTGGGTGCTGA
>TARA_R110001592_G_scaffold361584_3_pt1 | contig 19950 bp, 37 predicted proteins | sample TARA_R110001592 | Tara Oceans TARA_R110001592 (sample SAMEA4398387) | marine metagenome | biome: Polar Biome; feature: [SRF] surface water layer (ENVO:00010504); material: water (ENVO:00002006), including particulate matter (ENVO:01000060) such as... | depth 5 m | reverse complement strand
CATCCACGTTGGCAACGTGGTGCTCTACCAACTGAGCTACTCCCGCATGATTTATTATTTATTATAGTTTGGATGAACCCTTTGTATAGATTTAATTTTTTTCAAAGGTTGCTTTTAAAGGATGGCCATTTTGTCTGGCAAATTCAATTGCTTTCATTGTTTTGGTTTCAGCAATTTCCTTAGACCAAGGTCCTCCAGCTATGGCTTTGCCTTGTTCATGAACTTTCATCATGATATTAAAAGCCTCTATTGCTGACTTATTAAAAATTGATATTAAAGCTACACAGACAAAATCCATAGGAGTATAGTCATCGTTATGAAAAACAACGACATATTTTGATGGAGGCTTTACTTTATGTTTTTGTTTTTCTTTATCGATAAGATCAACGCCACCAGCTGATCCTCCAGGTTTGTTTTTAGATTTTTTTGACATGTTATACTCCTTCGCTCATATCCCAATCTTCACGAATGTGAAGGCCTACTGGGAATCTTGGTACTTTATCATTAGACAGTTCTTGAAATTTTACAGTTAGCATTTTACCAATATAAGACTCACCATTTGCAAACATAGATTTTCTTTCTTCATGAGAACCCGTTGGACGAACTCTAAAATTTCGGCCTTCTTCTGTTTCACAGATAAATATAAGACAACCTTTTTCTACCGCAGTACCGTCTGTAAAGCCAACGACCTTATATTCTGCGTCAAGAAACCTTTTGACCTTAAGTAAATCAACTGATCTGTAACCGAACAAATACAGTGAATCTGCGTTCCTTGCCATAATGCCTTCGTAGCCTTCTTTACAACAAGCATCTTCATAAGACATAAGAAACTCTTCGGTTCGAATAATAGGCGTATGGACTGTTACAAGACAATGCGGGGCTTCAAAGATCTTTGATCTAGCGTCAGAATTAAAACGTTCGACAAATGGTTTAGATCTGTCATTCATGTCAGGGAGATCATAGATATGGTACTCAATGCCAGGAGTATTTTTATTAGTCTTCTTAATAGCAGAAATGATTTTTTGAAAGTCCCAGCCATGTGTGTAAAGTTCACCATCGGCACATTGACCATCTTCTAAGACCTCTAACAAGGCTTTGTTAATATGAGGTACAAGATCGAGTACTTTACCTTTGCGAGAGTAAAGAGTTACGACATCACCTTGTCTCCGTGCGAGACAACGGACACCATCTAGTTTTGGCTGTGCGTAGCACGGGTACGCAAGTTTCTTTTTGTGTTTGTCGTATGATTGCGCTAGCATAGGTTTAAGAAGATTTTTAAATTTTTCCTTAGATCCTTCAATGGTGTAATCATAGCCATCATCAAGCTTTTCATTTCTTTTAGACTTGGCCTCAAAAATTGCTTGTTCAATAGGAGTAGTCTCATTAACTTTGCCTATGTTTTTGCCTTTTTTAATAACCTTAGATGATTTTGTTTTTTTGCCGTTTAAAAGACCTCGAGTAACAATTATGTTGACAGCGTCTTCATACCTTGGTTCTACGGTTATTTTCCATTCATATACACCACCAGACTTAGTTTGTCCATACAGCGTTTCTTCAAAAACTTTCATCATTAGTAATTCCCCCATCCACAATCGCAAGGAGTACATTCACAGGCCTCGCAAGGTTTGTCTATATCTTTGACCGCCGGTTCCGGTCGGTTAGGGTCAGAGCAGATACCATCCTTAATCATTTGCATAGCTGTTCTACCAAACCATCCTTGAAGTCTCCAGCACATACCAGTATTAATTAGCTGTTGCCAGGCAGCAATATATTGTTCATCATCCTCAGCTACAATGTAGCCTTCTGCAATATCAATAGCTTCCGATTGTGTCATTATAGTTTTTTCCCCTTGTGTTTGGTTTTTCTTGTATACGTTTTTTTAGATTTATGCAAACCTGAACCTGATCTCAAGAAAGCATGGACGGCTAGCCAATTCCTAATTTTTCCTGAGTTTTTCCCATTTTGATTTTTCATTTTTTTCCCCAATTCCAAAAAGTGATTTAATTACAAACAACGTCCATTTTATTAATACCAAACTAAGCGTAATCCAGAAGATCATGTAGATAAAGCTTGTAATGCCGCTAACAATTAAAAGAGTTACCCAGATTGTTATTAATACTTCAATCATTTAAAACACCCCTAAGTTGTTTTTGTTTACATATATAATGTAACTTACTCAAGCAGGTGTTTTAAATTATTCTGGGATTTAAAAAACAAGTATTCTCTGTAGATATCTTTTGTTTTAAATCTTTTAATTACAACTTTGCATTGATCGGCTAATCCTAATTTTGAAAAGATATGAGTCCCATAACTTTGTGGCGGGTATTTTTCAACTTCGTATTTAAATACTTTCATGCAAGATTCTAGGGTGCCATAAACAATTTTTTTAACGCAGTTTTCTGATGGTTGTAATGTCATACTTTATATCTCTTTTTAAACCCAAATATCTAAACGACCTTTGCGTTTTGGTATTTGAACGGTAGTTTCTTCTTTTTTCTTTTTTTCTTTAAAGTTTAAATCATTTCGTTCGTTCTCTTTGCCAGAATGCTCTTGAAGAAGTTCTTTTGGGATTTCGGCAATAGGTTTAATTTTTCGGAAACTCCGCTTTATGAAGTATGGAAATGACCTTAAGTAAGAAATTATCATGTTATGTCTACCTACCTTTAAAAGTAATTTTATCAATGCTTTTTCAAGTTTACAATATAATAAAGGAGAACATTGTGAGTATGCAAAAAACAATATCTAAAGGTGAAACTTTTCATTTTTACGAAGAGGCTCTAGATAATACTAAAATTTATTTAGAGTTTGAAGAAATTGAACTTGATTTAAGAATCAGAAGGAACGGAAGATCTGTTGTGAGATTAGCCATACCGATTGAGGAATGGAGGCATATTAATTTAGGCTGGCAGCAGTCAAAATGGTCGTCTGATAATAGAAGAGATTACTCACCAATCAATATCAGCAAAGAAGAATTTGATCAATTCGTTAGCAAGTTTAAGGAACGCCACCCTGAAATTTTTGCTGAAAACGAATCAGTTGATTAATAGGGATTGCCTTATATATTACGTCGCCTGAAATTACGTCGCAGACTATTTCGACAACAACGACAGGAAAAGGTGAATTAGTTATAACCGTTGATTCTTCATAAGGGCCTTTAATAACTAGGCCTAGATCCCAATCTAGAACAGATCCTAAATGGTTTAAGGGTTTGTTTTTTATTGCAACTATATCGCTGTTTTTAATTGTCATAATTCCACTTAAATAAATTTAGGTCATCTATTAAAAATATTTCTATTTTTCCTCCATCCATAAGTATTTCGTATGCCTCGAGTCCATAAAAATTATATCTAATATTTAATACCAGTCCTAATCCGCCATCGATTATTATGCCGGCAGAAGAGTACCTGTACTAGTGTATCCGACAACCAGGATTAACCTGGTCCATTGATCATTAAGCCAGCCTGGGAAATTATTGCTGAAACGTAATTTGCTTTTTCTTGATTTTCTTCGGCCTTGATTAGATCCTCACGCTTTTCAAGTATATCTTTGTCAAACCCTTTTAGCATAGCTGCTATCTGGTTTGAATTGTGGGAATTGTAGTCAAAAAAGTCCGGGCTTCCAAGTAACCTACAGCTGTTTACTGGGTTTTCAAGACCTAGTGGGCCTCCGATTATTGTTAAAGCAAGGGAATGAGCCTCTTGTTTATTTTTTGCGATAAGAAGATAATCATTTAAATAGTACCCCCTAGATCTATGAGGAATGGCTTGCTCTACTAGTTGATGCATATCAATTATCCACAAAAAATTATGGCCTAATTCTTCTGAGTTACTAATCCTGTATTGAGTGCTGCTAATTGTTTCCTCGAATCGATTAGTGCGGTAGGTCAATTTTTGATCTTCTCCTCGCGAACGTTCGTTCCAGCTTCTGGAAATGCAGAATAGCGCGGCACAGAAATCCTTTATAGGTAAATTAGTGCCTACATTTCCGTAGCGCTCTAGTTTACGAGGGACAAAAGAAAAAGAAACCAGTACTTCATGTATAAATTTACTATATTTTGGATTTTGTAAAGCTAGCCAGGTTTTGCCCGGACCACTAGTGGTCGTCATATCCTTTAATATTCTGATTTCTTTTTTTGACAATTGCCGATTGTTAAATGTTAAAGACGGGTATTTCACTTTAAACTCCATGGTCATTGTTATATTTAAGTACTGCTTGCTCTTTTGCTTTGGCTTCGACAACACAATCGATATCAAACCCGTGGTCGTCAATTTTTTTATAAATGTATTTTGAATGAGCCCTAAGAGGAGCTTTTCTACCTTCATCTTGTGCAGACTCAGAATAGTGAGTGCATGGTTTGACATTATACCAAGTAGAGATAGCCAAAGCTAAAGCATCTCGCTCTGAAAGTATGCCTGGATTACACATGTGGTGGTGATAATCAAATACTATTGGTATACCTGCCTCAGTATATATCATATCGTATAACTCTTGTGTTGTATAAAGACTTGCGCGATCATCGTTTTCTACAGTTAGTCTATCATATACGGCAGGTGACAATCTATCGGCATTGCGTAGGAATCGCTTGGCAGTGCCAGGTTTGTCATTGTACGAACCGCCTATATGAATATTGATCTTTGCACTATGATCGCGTGGTTGATGCATCAGGTCCATAAGAAGACCGTGAATTTCTAAGTCTTTTATTGCATTGTCAACAACTTTTTTAGTTTGGCTGCCTAGGCATACGAATTGCCCTGGGTGGAACGATAGGCGTATGCCATTTTCAATAGCAAACTGACCAATCGAAGACAGCTGCGCTCTTATCTTAATGTGGTCGGGCAATTGATCAAGCTTGTATTCGCTAGCCCATGGAAACATAGTTGAAGACATGCGATAAAGAGTAAATCCATTATCCGCATTCCATTGCATTATTTTTTCCAAAGATGATAAATTGGATACAATAAGATCACTTACTCCCGGTAGACCCTTTGTTAAGAATGTTGCTTTTCTCATCGTCCTAGATGAAGTTATTTTCTGTGTATCTGACAAATGCTGGTTGATACATGCATAGCCTAGTCTTATTGGCATAAAAATCCCATATTGTATTGTTTAAACGCATAATTAACTTATGTATATAATGTAACTTATCTAAATTGTTTTTTAAAAGGTTTTGGAAATGAATAAAAAAAATATTTTAAGAATGTATATTCGGTCGTTATTAGAAGAGAGTTTAACATTGCAAGAAGCCGGTAAATACGATCATATTAATTTTAAGCCTCCGGCTGGTGTTGCCAAGACTGCAGAAACTGGGCTCAGCCTTAGAAAGAAATCTGGTGGGAAGGGTGGGCTTAGTAATAAACAAGCCAGCAAACACGGAATTGGATCTGGAGTACAAAGAGCTGTAAACCTTAAAAACAGAAACAACATTTCGCCTAGTACTGCCAAAAGAATGAAAAGCTTTTTTGCCAGGCATGAAAAAAATGCAAAAAGAGAAAAAGGAACAGCACCTGAAGATGACAGAGGCTGGGTTGCATGGCAGCTTTGGGGCGGACATGCAGGGAAATCATGGGCCAATAAGTTAGTTAAGCAAATCAACGCTGCTGATAAAAAAGCTAAGGAGAAAAAATAATGCCATATAAAACAGTTAAACAAAATTGCACTAGATCAGATGGAAAAAAAGGCAAGTACATTTTAAAATACAAACCAAAAAAACCAACTAAAAAGAAAAAAGATAGTGAAGGTTTTGTAAAAGCCGGCTGTCATACATCAAAGAAAAATGCCTCAGGACAAAGAGCAGCAATAGAAGGCGGCCCTAGAGAATCAATAGAAAGTATGGACTTAAATAGCTTGTTAGCAGAAATTGATAAAATAGAAGAAGACAGTACTCCTCACTTGGCTTCTTACAAGGCACCTGAAGGAAGCAAAAGAGACAAGCAGTTAGACCAAACTAAGGAAGATCTTAAAAAAGCAAAAGATTTAAAGAAAAAAGGCAAGCCAGGAGAGGCGAAAGAACTTGAACAGCGGGCATACAAAAGAAGAGATAGAATGGAACGTCAGCACAGAGAAAAAAACGAAAATCTAATTAGGGAAATGGTACGCAAGATTTTAATGGAAGACCTATCTAAGGCCACAGAAGATAAAATTAGAAAAAAAGCTAAAGAACGCGGGTATACTTTTGGATCGATGAAGGCCGAATATAAAAAAGGCCTAGCTGCGTTTGCATCGAGTGGATCTAGACCAGGAATGACCGCTCATGGTTGGGCGATGGCAAGGATTAATAAGTGCACCCAGTCTCAAAAATGGTCAGGCTGTAAAAAATCTAAGGCCAAGAAAAAATAAATGCTTTCTATAATTTATCCACCAGAACCTGGCACCAAAGAAGAGCTAAATGATTTTTTAGCAACAATCAAGCAGTACGATAATCGACTGATTCCAGAGGAACTACAGGAAAGCTGTGATTCTGGGATGGAAGATTTAATGGCGAAATACTTACTAGGGTATGGTATACACATTAGCATTCAAGAAGCCAAAGAAACAAGAAGACGTCCGGTAAAAATAATAGGCATTCTTAAAAACTATTTTAATAGAGGAAGGCCGGATGAATTAGCTAGAGAGTACAACATAGACTGGAATGACGATTATTTAGAATCAGCTCAAACTAGTTCTTATCCAAGTGGACATACTATCCAGGCCTATTATTTAGCAGGAGTGCTTGGAAAAAGTCATCCAGAGCATCAAGAAAATTTATTTATCATAGCCGCAATGGTTGCACAATCTAGAATAGACAGAGGTGTACATTTCCCGTCAGATGTAGAATACGGAAAAATCATTGCTATCGAATTGCTTAATCAATTAGATTAATCTTTTGATGGCCAATAAACGTACTCTACGACATTGTCGTCTGGGTCTTTAGTATACACGTAAGCACTTCCATCTCGATGGTATTTAGGCATACCTGGCAACTCAGAAAGCGTTGTGCACGTAAATCCAATGTGAGGTGGATGCTGTTTTGATATCGTTAAGGCAATTTTTGTCCCGGAGCAATCTAGCATAGCCCAAGTGTCATCTTCATAGTCAACAGTGGCGCCAAGGTTATTAGCATACCACTCCTTAGACACTGTTATATCCTTGACATTAATAGCGATATGGTCTAATTTCATAAGTCCTCTTCCGGATAGTTTGATATTGTCGCCATCAGGATGTATTCAATTGCGATTAGCCTTTGGCCTAGTTCTTCAATGATGTGCACAGTTTTAATTGCAGAACGCATACTATTTCCAACTGTATTTCTAATTGTTAGCTCGCCTATTAATTCGTCTGTTGACATTTCCATAACAGCTGAAAGAGAGTCTAGCGCATCCCGGTCTATTTCTAAACTTAAATTATTCTCAAGACTAAGCCCAGCCCCGTGACTGCCAGTGACGTACTTTATTTTCCCTGTATTTCTATATGATTCTAGATCTAAAATAGACATGTTTAATGAACTCCATAAATACATACATTATAGTAGAATCCCATGAATTGTTTAAGTACGGTCATCAATATCTAATAAATCTAAGTGAGCCATAATGACCGAGTCAGGAGTTCCTTCTTCCTTCATTTCAGTTATTACTGCTTCTAAAACGTCTGTTGTAAAACGGCCAGATTCCGATATTCTAAATTTTGCACCCTTAATTAAAAAATCTAATTTTGTTTTTGGCATCCTACTATAATACGACGACAAAAATTTAAAAAATCTGTTTCTCATTGAACGTTCCATTATCAGCATCCTCTAGCGTCATAGCTAAATTTAAAAAAGTTTTATCTAAATTTTCTTTAATTTTTTCTGCTATAATTCTCTCTGTTTTAGATAATTCTTCATCTTTAAGCATTTCTTCTACAGTATCTAATTTTTCAATAACCTCTAATAATAACCTAGACTGCTCTAAACCTGCGGCGAACTTTATTGCACCAAGCTGAGCTTTACCTAGTGGACCGACAAAAAGGTTAATTTGATTATCCATTATTAGAACCGGCCTTTTTTGATTTAGCAGATTTTCTAGGTACCCTTTTTTTCTTTTGTGAGGCTTCAACTTTAACTGGAACTGGGGTTAGCTCCTTTATTGCTAAATCGTATTCTGATTTTGGGGGGAACTCAATACCTCTAACAGAAAGAAACAAACAAAGGTTTTCCCAAGATTTTTCATCTAAAGACTCAAGAACCATTTTTACATTCCAATTTCTTCGTTTTTTTATGTATTCCCATTTAACAGCCATCTTAATTCTCCGGAAGGTCTAATATATGAGCAACAAATTTTGAATCGTGCTCTATATATTTAATTATTATCTTAATCTGGTTATCTTCTATTTTTTGTTCTTTTAAAGCCGGAACTAGAACTTTATCTTGCAAATATGAAAAATCACGTACATAATTAGGGATTACCATATTATCTAAGACATGTGCTACTTTTTTAATAATAGACTCTAAAATCTTTTCATCCCATTCACAAGCTTCGAAAAGCTCTGTCTGAAAATGAAAAGATTTTAGATCGTGAAATAAAAGACTAAAGTGCATTTTTGTAACGGCCAGACGATATTATGTCTATTAATGCATCCTGAAAGCCAGGATCGACAGCTAAGTCTTTAGGGGTTAATTCGCTTCCGATAAATCCAACCATTGGCTTGGCTATTTTTTCCATAGCCCTGAGGAAATGATTTCGAGCTGTTGCATGATTCATCTTATCTCCATCTTCAGTCATTTTTTCTGCAATTTCTCTATATCCTAACCCTCGGTTAGTAACTGTTGCATATCCACTGTTAAATTTTGTTCCTTTAGGCATCGACATATTATTTTGCTCCTTTGTATTGATTAGATGGGAATTGCTTAGTGTTATCAGGTGATTCGTCAATGCCGAACCTTAGCCTTAAAACTCGCTCTTCCTGAGGGGTCAATCGGCTTAATGCATTACGGATCAGCATGATAATTTTTTCTTGATCTAAATTTAAATCCATATCAATTGAATTTGGATCTTCGATTGTTTCACCAAAAGTTCTTGATCCATCTTCTCCACCAACAGGCGAATCAAGGTTAATCGGCCATTGCATGCCGGCCCTTAGATTTTTTACAGTATTTTCTGATTCACCAAGTATTTCAGCAATTTCAGCATTTGATGGATATACACCAAATTCTTTTTCATACTCTCTTCTAGAATTGTTGATCTTCCAGATTAAGCTTCTAGAGCCAGCCGGAAATTTCACATGAGATGAGGCACTGGAAACATAGCGTCTGACGGACTGCTTTATCCACCATGTTGCATAGGTTGAAAATCTAAACCCCTTTCTCCAGTCAAATTTATCAACAGCCTTTATTAAACCTATATTTGATTCTTGTATTAAGTCTTCCATTGGTAAATTAGCATTCTTGTACTTGTTTGCTATTGAAATTGCCAACCTTAGATTGCTTGTGATCATTTTATCACGGGCGCGGTTGTCCCCTTGTTCTATCTTTTGAGCTAGATCAACTTCTTGCTCTTTGGTGAGAAGTTTGTGTTTAGTTGCTTTTTGATACGATACATATTGCATTTAACCCCCTAGGTATATTAATAGTTTTTTTTTCGTACATATATAATGTAACTTATTTTAAAGGCCTTTTTAAATTTTTTTGGAGATCTCCTCATATATTTTTTTTATTTCTTTAGTTGTTTTAGTCTGGTATATGTCTGGCCACAAAGCATGGCATGCTGACCAGTATGACATTTTAATCAAACGGAAAGAATAGTGCATGGCTATTTTAAAGTGTTGATAATATGTGTACCCAGTTACTTCAAGATGTTTGAACCTTTTCATCTTTAACCAGTGTAATAGTACAAGAAATACTAAGTAAATTTATTGCCGCAGAAACCGCGTGACGGAGTGCTGATGTAACAACTAGTGTTGGGTCGATGACGCCAGACTCAACAAGGTTTTCATATTCGTTAGTTCTGGCATTATAGCCTACATGGAACTGATCTGTTTCTAAAACTTTTGAGCAAACTAATTCCGGGACCCTTCCAGTATTTCTTGCCAACTGCATGACTGGTTCGGAGCATGCTCTTCTTAGCAATTCAAATCCAGGATCATCAGAATTTTTAGGCTTAATTTCTTGTAAACATTTAAGCAGAGCAGTTCCTCCACCTGGCAAATAGCCGCCTTGGACAGCTGCCCTTGTAGCACACAATGCATCATCAATTCTGTCTTTTCGTTCTCTTAGCTCAGCCTCAGTTGAACCACCAACTCTAATAATGGCAATTCCACCTGATAACCTTGTTAGCCTTCTTTGGCAAAACGCTTTTTCGTCTCTTTCGATCCCTATAGTATTTAATCTAGATCTTACTTCGGACACTCTTTTCTGTATGTTTCCAATAGTTCCTTCAGGGTTCTGGATAATTGTTTCATTACGCCCAACAGTAATTTTTTTTGCTTTCCCTAATTGTTCTAAGCCAACCTTGGTTATTTCTGTATTTCTGCTTGAAAATACCTCTGTACCTAAAAGCACTGCCAAATCATTCATGGCATGAGTCCTAGAAGTCCCAAACTCCGGAGAACGGATTGCGCAACATTTTAAAAGGCCCTTGATGTTATTAACGACCAAAGCATTTAGGGCTTCCCCTTCTAATTCATCCGCAATAATTAATAGCTCTTTACCAGATTGATGAACTTTTTCTAAGACGCTGATTATATCACTAACATTGGAAATTTTACCAGAGACCATTAAAATGTAAGGATCATTTAATATAGAGGCGTTTTTTGATTGGTCGCTTACAAAATATGGGGATAAGTACCCGCGGTCAATCCTAGTGCCTGGCACCTTTTCGAGATAAGACTTAAAGCCTTTGGCTTCTTCAACAGATATTACTCCATCTCTGCCAACGGAATTCATAGCTTCTACGATAAACTGCCCAATCTCTTCTTCACCATTGGCGCTGAGTGTTCCAACTTGCAGGATTTCTTTATCTGATTTAACAAATGTAGTGCGTTCATTTAATTTATTTTCTAAATTATCTGACCACTTCTGCAAAGATTTTCTTAGCTTTACTGGATTATGGCCGGACTGGATCATTTGAATTCCATGACGGAATAATTCATAAGTTAAAACAGTGGCCGTAGTAGTGCCATCACCAGCAATATCGGCAGCTCCAGAAGCTGCTTCTTTTACCAACTGAGCGCCTAAGTTTTCTAGGTTGTCCGTTAGATTTATCGATCTTGCTACTGTGACACCATCTTTTGTTAAGATCGGACGTCCAGCAGTTTCGATTAAGACATTAGATCCGCCTGGACCCATTGTAGTTCGAACGGCTAAAGCCAATTTTTTTACACCGGTCAACAAAGCCTTTGTTGACTCTTCATTAAACGATAAGTTTACCTTCTGTTGCATGGTTTAGCCCTTCAATATCCTTTTATTATTTTCGCCTATGATTCTTTCAACAATGGCATGAGACTGGGTTCTTTTTGACCCGTTTTGGACATTCTCAATTACCAGTAAGTCTCCCATTACGTAAGCAATTTCTGTATTATTAATAACGCTGGTTTCTCTAAGCATTTGTAATTGTTCATTAGTTAATTGATGTTTCATACTGGGATTCCTCCTTTGACCCGGGCTTGTTGGCCACCAGGCAATTCTATAATTATGTCTTCAGAAAGGTTAACTTCTTTCTGGTTAAAATCATTCTCTTCTTGACTTACGACCTCGGCCAACTTAAACATGTCTGTTGCTTTATCCATCATGACATTAATTGCGTTCGCGGCTTGTTGATGCATGAAGTCAAATGCTTCTTCTCTTTTTTTAAAAAAAGTACCATTTAGTTGACTACTAGATATATCTTTTGCTAGTCCTTTATGAATAACCTGAAACACATACTCTCTAGTATTTCCAGATATAGTCTTCTTTACTATTTCTTCTGTTACTAGCAATAGCCTAACGCCGGGACTATCAGAATTAATAAACCAGATTTTTGTGCCAACTTCAAATTCATTCATCGAAACCTCTACTTATTAACGTCAGACCTGAGATTTGCCATTTCAACAGCATCTACTAAAACTTCTTGCCCAGTTTGTTGAGTATATACGGCAATGTTTAAAGCTGCCAAGGCTGCTTTTAGTTTTTTTTCATCTCTCCAACCGGAATTAATTTCCATTACCTTTACCAGTTTGTTGATTAATGTATTATGCAATTTCATTTGAGCTCCCTAAATTTTCATATTCAAAAGTGTATCTTGGTTTTCTTTGATTTATTATTTTAACCATTTCATTTTTTTTGTTAAGACAATCGTCAACATATTTGTTAGATCGAATAATTTTTTCATTTATTTTTTTAATCTGGTATTCTTGAGATGGTTTTAAGCTTTCTAGTTCTTGTTTCCAGGCTGTGATAGATAATATCTTATCGGATATCATTTTACCATACTTGGCGTCAAGTTTTGTTAAAGCTGTTTCAACAGAATTTTTTGCATTACCAACTAAGATTGTCGCTTTTTTCATTCCAAGGTGTTTAAACATTTGAACTTTACCACGAGCACCTGGTGACAGTCCTCTAAAGTCTTGAATAGTTAAGCCTGAAAAGTATGCTACAAAAAAGCCATCGAAGTCTTCGTTGGCAATCATGTATATATAATCCAGCGACCCTTTACCCGCTAGAGTATCATGGTCTGTCTGAAAGCAGATAGCACCAGAGGATTGATGTGGACTAGTTAATTTGCACTCTATCTCCGTGTGTAGACCGGCTTTAACAACTGTAATATCAGCTTCTCCAGTCCGACCATCATTTAGTACTGAATCGAAATTTTGCGTTTCCCTGAGAGAATCCGCCAAACACTTCTCCATCGGAGCGGACATTAATATATTTCGACGCCCTCTATTAGAAGAAAGATCCATAGAATGAGCTTCATATAATGACACAAGGTCAGCATAAAATTCCTCCATTCTCTTACATGCTATTATTGCAGATTCTCTATTTAATGGTATATCTAAATTCATTATATTTCACCTTGTTTTCGTATATCAAATTACACACTCAGGTTTATTATAATGGTTTATTTTATATTTTACAAGTTTTTTTAATTTAAAATTATTTAGGAGAAGATATGTTTTCAACCATCGTCTCAGATATTTTACTACCTTTTTTTCTTGCTTCTAACTTAGGTTCTAATTCTAAAGCAATTCTTACTTTATCATAGTCATCAGCAGATAATGACTCTTCTAGATATTTCATACAAGCAAACTGGTATACCTCTACTTCTACGATCGGCTGTGGTTCGCCATCAGAACCAGGCTCATGTTCGCCTGTGTTCGTTGTGCCTAGGAAAAATAATACTGCTGGCATTTCTTTTTCATCTGGGATCGTTATAAACGGTAAACCACTAGTTAAATTTGATTCTTCGTATTCTTCGTAAACAATTTCAGGTACCCATCTTCGTTTTTCATTATTCATTATTACTCCTTAATATTCTGTAATTATTAAATAATATTACCAATAACTTTGCGTTTGTTTAACAAAATTTAAATGTTGGACTGCATTTTAGAAAGCTTTTCTGTCGAAGTATCTAATCTTTCTTTTGCAGACTGAATAATGTCATGAAGTTGGTTGCCTATAGGCGTGCCCTTCAAAGAATCTAGGTCTGTATCTTCAAGTGATCCGTAAATAGCATCTTTTATTTCTTCGACACCATTTCCAATCGACTCAATTGACTTTTGTCTAATGCTTGAAAATTCTTTTTCATATATTTTTTGTACCATAAAATCTAAAGCTTGTTTTTCATTACCAATTTCAGATTTATTTTTTTTGGCTGCTTTTAAAAATTTGCCGTATTCTTCTTCGTTACCCATAATATCTTCTGCAGTTTGAATCATGCCTTTTTTTAAAGAAGAAGTATTAAAAGATTTAAATTTGTCTGTTTTTGCAGACTCAATAGCTTCGACAAAATCTTGAAATGATTTTGCAGACGAAATATTGGAGATGTCCTGTAATTCATTTTCAAACGCGTCCAATAAGCCATCGGCTAATTCTGTATGAGCCTGAATATAAGCAACACCAACATTGTCATAGTACTTCTGCATAGAAGGATGATTGTTAATAACTGCGATAAAAGCCTTTTCTTCCTGGGCTGAGTTGTTTTCAGCTTCTGTTAGTAGACTTTTATAATTTTGTTTCGACTCTTCAACCATTGGCGTAAACGGTCTTTGCAGAAGAAATATTCTTTCAATAGGGGTATACCATTTATCTTTAGCTTTTTCTTTTTCATCTTTTTCTGAATCCGCCATTGCATCAACGTTAAACGTAACATACCCACCGGCTTTTGATGCTTTTTTTGCGGACCAGGTTAATAGGCTACCTATAGGAAATCTTCCTATCTTTAAATCTTTAAATCCGTATTCTTCAGAAAACTTTTCTATTGCATCAGGAGTAACCTCTCCGTGAACAGCCCTAACAGCGACTGCTAAACCAAGGCCAGGATTAGCAATAAAAGCCGCGGCTTTAAATCCTCCAGGTATAGGCACTTTATCGAGGGCGGCATCTACGTCTCTATCAATTTTTCTAATTTTTTCCCTGTTTTTCTTGAGTACTTTTGCTATGTCTGCCCCAGCCATTGTAGGACCCAGGGTCAATAAAAGAAACTGATTAATGTTTATAATACTTCTTTTAAGTTCGCCTTTTATAACTGTACCGAAGTCTTTCCAGGGTGCCAAAATAGGCCCAAAATCAAATTCAACTCCACTCATGATAAAACTCCTCTATAATACTAATTATATGATTTAACCCAAAATGTAAAAAAAAGAGGGCTAGGCCCTCTTTTAATTAATAAGATAGATTTTAATATTACTTAAGAATCCCAGCTAATTGATTCCAGCGTTCAACAATCAAATCTAAACTATTAGACTCAATTGATTCAGTAGCAGGAGCAGGAGCAGAAGCATAAGGTTCATTAAGATCAACTTGACCAGACCTTAACAGATCAATTGCTGTTGCAAGATGACCTTTCTTAGCGCTGATAACTGGCATATCTGGCCGAGCTGGGAAACCATCTGGGACAGACAGTGTTAACTCTCCAACATTTTTTCCCATCATTTTAGCGGCCTCGGCGATCGCTTCATCACCTTTCTTTCCAGAGAAAGTTTCACACGCTTCTAAAACAACCGGGCCTTCTAATCCAGACCATGGGCCCTTTCCGGTGACGTAGCCTCCATTTACTGCAAAATCTTTTAATACGGCAAGGATACCAGCTTCATTAAATTGGTCGAAGCCCCCAGATCCGGGTTTTCCTTTAGTGATACCAAGATTTACAGTAATCATATTAAGTGCTGAAATCATTTGTTTTGCAGGAAACTCAACAATAAAGCCACCTACTTCAGACGCTGGGTCGACCATACCACTGGCGATCCATCGATGGTGTCCGTCCATTATGTGGTTATCATTAGTAATAATAGCACCAAGGTCACCGCCCGGGCCATTTGGAAATGGTGGCATTTTCATAATAGCGCACAATGCAAAACAGACTGCTTTATAAATATCCATCGATGACTGCGAGGGAAGTAGCTTGGAAACGGCCATGCTGCCAGCTGCTGCATTCACGACGTCATCTGTTTGTTCACCGTCATCATCACCACCAGTCGCCAATAATTCTGCTTCAGATGATTTCGTAGCTGCTTTTGATAATTCAAGTGGAAATCGAGCCGAATCTACTTTTTCAGGGTTTGCATCCTCAGCCAAAGCTTGATGTGCAGTTTCTATAATAGATTTAAGCTCTTTTTTTCTAGAGCTAATTGTTTTTTCTTTATTTATTTCTTGTATAGTTTCCAAAACTAAATTTTGGAGCATTTTGATATTAAGTTTCACGATTTATTTACCTCTGTTTAAATCCAATGTTTTCTGTAACCGGTTTCTTTGTTTGCGCAAACCTTTTAAAAGGCCGTTGTAATAAACTCGAGTTTCAGTACCGCAGCTGTGGCTGCCTCGGTGGTGCTGGGCGTCTTCTATTCTATTGACTATGTCTTCATGGCAGTCTGCAGACTCGGGTGGTACCATGCGGCCATCCATACAACGATGCGGCATTGGCGATTCATTTGTTAAAATTGATTCGATGATCAACCGAAGTTGGGGTTTTGTAACTTTCACTTTTTAGTACCGGTTATCATTTTAAATTTTCCACTATAAGTGCCTCTGCAGATTTGTCGGCTTTTTCGCCCACAACTATTGGTGTTGAATTATCTTTTTTCGAACCTGGCTTTTCTTTCTTTTTATTTTTTTTCTTAGGGGAAGAGGATACTTCTATGCCAAAGTCTTCTGGTCCGACCTCTTCTGCAGACTCTTCAGCAGAATTGCCGCCTGATATAATATCACTAACCGCTTTTGCAAAGCTATAAAGAGCCAATCGCTCAGATCCATTAAGCGCATCGAAGTAAGACTGGAATTGCGCTCTTATTTCTTTAGTCTTTAAAGATTTGCCTGATCGCATCTGATTAAATAGTTTGACAACTTCGCTAGCTTTTACTTCTGTTTTTTTAGATGTTTTAGCTTTATTTTTGGAGGCCTCGTCTTCTTCATCAATTACTTTTTTTGGCTTTTCTTGTTCTGGCTTAAGGTTTTTAAGTTCACTAGACTTTGCACTCTGCATATCTTTTTCATTGCTACCTGGGAATGTTTCTAAAAGCACTCTCTTAATAATTTCATCGACATCGATGCCCAATATATTGTTAGCCATTAAAATTCTCCAACGCTGATACTTAGTGTGCGACTATAATTATTAGCTTCATTTAATAAATATGTTATTGGCTGATCAATTTTACAAGAATATTCTAAATAAGGCAAATTTATACTTAGCATCCTTTTATCAGAAACTAGTTTTTTCAGTAATCCTAAGTCTTTTTTAACATCAATAACAATATTTTTTAAGTTGTTTTTCGAAAACTTTTTTGATTTTTCAAACGTTACTTGGATTACTTCCTTGAAATATTCTTCGTCTTCAAATATAAAACAAGCCATTAAGCTTTGTTTATCGTCATCAGGCTTCTCATTAAACTCTATTTTGCCCTTAAGGGAATCACTCATTAAGACTTTCATTGCTATCCTTGTATATCTCGTTAACAGTTCTGGCGAATTCTATGTCTACTTCAGTAATATCATTTAAATCATGCGTCCAAACTTTAATAGTGACGGTCTTATATCTTACAGTAATCTCTGAATGATGTTGCTTTTCATCTTCAAGCTCCAGAACATCTTCTAAGAAATTATAAAGATTTTTTCTTTTTTTAAATTTAAATTTCTTGATTAGCCGGTTAGGGGAACCAGTTATTTCCCAGTCCATCCCTGGCTTTACGTTAACAGGGAAATCTTGTTCAGCCAGAATTTGATTGTGGCATTCCTTATCGTAATATTCTTTCATTAAATTTTTAAGTTTCATTTAATCTGCTACCGAAGTATCTCGAGTTAGAAATTCAAAAGCCGGCGTTATAACTTTTTGAATAAAGTTTTTAATCCTGTTTGGCTGTGTCATATATTTCCATCGCTCCCCAACAGATTTAAGAGAGGTAGTCATATCTTTACCTTTGTTTTGTTGTCTTACTAAAGGCTTTACGAATGTTTCCATAAACCAGAAGTCAAAAAGAAAACCGTTTAAAAAAGAGTTGTCTGACAATTCCGGTAATTGGCTTGCATCTTGTCCCAGGATCTTGCTTGCAGAAGGAACCCAGATATCTAAGGCTGCGTCTCTGGCTGCTGCAAAATCATTGAAATTATTTTCTTTTAGATCCATTAAGGTTTCAAAAAATTCATCATCAGTAACCATTTTTTTTAATAAATCCATCGTAGCGTCTATCCATGCTAGTGCGCCCGCGGGTGATTTTGTTCTAAGAACCTTTGAGTCGACTATGTCTTCTAAAGTATAAGTCATTCCAGGGTTTACTTCGTCGCTATAGTCATCTTGGATATGTTCTTCTTTTTCCTCAGCAGACATAAAATCTTGAATTTCTTCTGGAATGTAGTCATCGTAATCTGAGTTATATAGATTTAAGTCATCCCCTTGTTTCCATTTTCTAGCGCTGTCTTTTTGTCTAGCGGATGCTTCTCGAACATAACCACGAATAGTCTTTCTTAAATTTGATTCTTTCATTTTTGTTTACTCCGGTATTTAAACGTTTCATGTATAATTTATCTTATTTCAATGACTTCTTAACTTTTTTTGGAATCTTTGTTGATTTTCTTACAGGTTTTTTCAAAGGAATCGTATCATCAATTTTAGGTTCAGATACCCTGAATCTTCTTGATTTTTCCTCTGCAAAAGATCTTAGTTTATGAGCTTGTCTATAAACATATTCTAATTGGTCTGAAGGCGTGTCTTTAAACAATGCTTCCAAAGCCTTAGATAGATCAACAGAGCTAGTTGGTAAGTAGTCTTCATCATTCACTGGTGGGGCTGCAACCGATAATTGGGTTGCCATGTGAGTTTCTGGCTCTATCGGATCTTCGGTTGTATCAACAGCAAACTTTGTAAGTGTTTCATTGTCAGCAGAAGTATCTACCCATTGATCTTCAAAAAGAAGCTTTCTAATATTAGACCTTAATTTTTGTTCGTTCATTTTAATTACCTATGTTTTTTAATATCAAAGATGAACCGTAAACAATCCCGACACCGACTATTACACCAGTCGTAAAATAAACAGGTGCATCCCACTTTGGCTTTATCACTTGTTTTTCTAAAAAAGTAATCTGTTTTTCATAAAGTTCAGCAGACTCAACTTGTTTAAGTGTACAAGCCGCGAGCTTTGCTTCGAAATTGTTTTTTTCAAATGTTAACTTAGCACCCTGCAGTTCTAGATCTTTTTTTGAATTAATAATACATTTCTGTAGTTCTGTATCTGTATCAACAATAATCTTTGCAGCAGCCTCTGGTGAGAGTAATGTGCCAGGCCATGGGGCTCTCTGTCCTTTTTTTAAAGTAACTATATTTTCATCAGCGAAACAAAGAGAGGTTAAGAAAAAAAATAAATACATAGATCACTTAAGCTTTGCAATAAATTTCATAACTTTTTGCAGCTTCATTTTATCGCCGGCTATAGCCTTTACGCTATTCATTATTTCTGCAAACTCATCGTTATTAGCAGCTGGGATTGATGCTGCTATATCGGCAGCCTGTGCCTTAAGTCCTTTTGCAAGTGCAGCATCTGATAATGTTGATTTTTCGGGGTCTCCAATCTCAGCTTCTTTGCCTTCTTCGGATTCTTTTTCCTTTGCATCTTTAATATCTGCACCAACATCTTCGTTAAGTAATTCTTTTATAAAATTATTTCCATAAATGTTTTGGTCATGATTCTCTTTAAGAATATTCTCGTTAGACGTACCTGCTAACTGGTTCCATCTTTTTAAGTAGTTTTTCATTCTTTATCCTAATCTTTATTATTGAGTTTAAATTTATCAGCTAAAGCATCTGTCAAGTTAGTAGCATCAGTCCCACCCAATTCTTCTTGCCGGGCTTGACTATCTTCATCAAGCTTTCGAAGAGCATCCTCGTGTCTGGTTGTCACCTCCTCTACACGATTAGCAAATTCCTCGGCATTTCTTTCAATCCCAGCAGATTCAAGATCTGCCGCTCTCTGTGCTACATCCATTTGTTTTTTACGGAATTCTAATCCTTTACCCAATATTTCAATTGCTTTCTTTCTGTTAACTGCAACCAAAAAAATGCAGGGTATTGCAAAGCCAACCAGAAATTTCCAGTTGATCTTGCACCAGTTCCAAACTGATTTCCAAAATGTTTTAGTTAATATGCTCATAATCTTCTTTAAAAATCAGACATTGGTCCAGGATGGACTTTGCCTGAACTTGTATGCTCTGCAGCCCATTGTTGTAAGGCACCAGCAAGCATAGCCTGGTTCGTGTTAGGAAAAACATGCCTGAGAATACTCATTAATGTTTTCCCACCATTGAATATTCCTTCGTAGTCGATC
>TARA_R110001592_G_scaffold132485_2_pt1 | contig 19964 bp, 34 predicted proteins | sample TARA_R110001592 | Tara Oceans TARA_R110001592 (sample SAMEA4398387) | marine metagenome | biome: Polar Biome; feature: [SRF] surface water layer (ENVO:00010504); material: water (ENVO:00002006), including particulate matter (ENVO:01000060) such as... | depth 5 m | reverse complement strand
ACCACAGCATCTGGAGGAACGACAGGCTCTACAAACTTTTCAAGTTCTCCATCTATGTCAACACAATTGGTTAGCTCTGTTGCACAAACACAACAGATACTTACTATGAGTAGTAACGTTAATACAGGATCACAAGTTAGTTCTTCTATGGGTACAAATACAGCAGTTATAAATACATCCTCTTCTCAAGAGACTCAGGCAATGGCTCAGAATATTAAACAACAGCAAGAAGAAATAGAAGAACAACAAGAAGAAACAGGGGAGTATGGTGACGATTCACAACTTATAAGTTATATGGGTTATGTACCTGGCTTTACTGCTTATGCAAACGCACAACTACCACCTCAACCTACGTGGTATGAACCTAAAGATATCTATGCTAACGTAGCAATTAAAGATAACATAACTGCTTTTTATGGACTAGCTTCACAAAGCATAAACACATTAACAAACTTAAAAACATTACAACCTAACTTATAAAGGAAACAATTATGGAATGGTTAAACAATAGACTTGGACAAATCATTGCAGGTGTAACTGTAGCAGGAACTCTAGCAGGTTTTGGCTTTGAAGGCGCACGTGTTATGAATCAAATAGAAAATATGGAAGCAAGCCTTGAAGCTTATATGAGTTCATCTGATCAAGCTTTCGCTCACTATGTAGACATTGTAGACATACTAGAGAACAGAGTTATAATACTTGAAGAACAGATGGATGCTTTAGATGTTCCTGATATAGGAACAATTGAAAAAGATATAGTAGCTTTAAAAGGACATGGCCACGCTCAACAAAAAATGCCTGACTTGTCTGGTATTATATCAGATGTGTCTGTGTTACAAGCATCAGTTACAAATCTTGAAGGCGACATAAAAGAATTAAAAGACAAAAGCGATAATCCTTTAGCTAATTAATTATGGCTATGTCTGTTTATTTTTTTAGCAAACTCAGGTATGGATAAATCTTCTTCAGTAAAATCAGATAACTTAATCCAGTTTATCTTTCCTTCTTTTTCTAAACTAAGAGCATGGTCTCTTTCTGTAGTAATTCCTGTATGTGGATTATCTTTTTCAAATTTAGTATCTAGTCTAGGTTTATGCCAACTGTAAGGTCTACCTGATCCTACCTTGTCAGTATAAGTTTTAGCAAAGAAATCAAAACCTATTAGTGTAAGGCTTTTATATATAGGAAGCTTCCTTGTAAAAAAAAGAAGAGCAATAAATCCTTGGGAAGGACGAGGTGCATATTTATTAGGATCTGTAAAATTAAATTCTTTAAATATATTTTCTAGTTGAGAGTCACTAAACATATTAACGCATGCATATTCTGGAAGCTTATGCTTTTTTATTCCTGCATCTAAATATATTCTACTTCTGTTAAACAATTTTACTTTAGCATCAGGAAATTTTGTATGCATCTTTCTTCTAAGTATTCCAGTTTGCCATATGTCTGTACGTTTTCCAATAGCATGCTCAAGGATACTGTTAGGAAATCCTTTTCCAAACCTTACAACAGTATCATAAGAATCAATAAGCTTACCATTATTATAGTGTAAAATTTCTACTGAGTTACCTACAAGTATAACATTTTTATCTTTAACTAGACTTGTTAATTGCTTTTTCATGTTGAATCTTTTGGTAATTTTCTGGATGTTGTAATGTAATTTCTGGTATGTCTAAGTCATTATATATTAACCATGCAATAATTTCAAACACATCCTCGTATGTTATACTAGGTAATGTTTTATGTTTCATAAGACCTAGATTAAGTGTAGTCATTCTACATTTCTTATCAGAATTATATATAGCATTATTAGTGTAGTGATTTAAAGCTGCCTTCTGTGACGCATACAAATAACCTTTAGATATATTTGGTTGTGCTGCTCTTGAAGATATATTAATAATATGTTTATCTGGATTGTCTTTCCATGCATGAAAATATAAATCTAACAATTCAATTTGTTTAAAACTTTTATGCTCACAATTAATTAAGATGTTGTCAGACACTGGCTCATCTAATAATTTATAAACGCTACTGTATCTAGCATCCTCAAACTTTTCACTTAGGTATACTGCTAATCCATATGTTCCAGAGATTATCATTCTGTTATGTACTCTACAATTAATGGGAACACAATGGTTGCGTCTGAGTTTATACTATACATCTTAGAATCTTTTCCAAGCTTACCCCAAGATATTTTTTCATTGCAGTCTGCTTGACTATAAGAACCAAAGGATGTATGTCCATCTGATATCTGACAATAATATTTCCAGAACGGAACAACCTTATTAAAATGTTCTGCTAACTCACAGTTTATTAAAGGCACTACACACACAGGAAAATCTCCGCTAATGCCACCACCTATTTGAAAGAACCCCATGTAATAATCAAGACTTGTATAATAGTACCAATCTACAAGGTCTTGCATGTACTCTAATCCAGACTTAATCATATTAAAATTAGGAATAGTTTTTTTATAGAGATTAGAAACTAACATGTTTCCTATAGTAGAGTCTTCCCATCCTGCAACATAGACAGGTATCTTCTTTTCTTTAGCGGCTGCAACCCAGGAATCTTTTAAATCTATATCTTTAAATCTAGGTGTATCTAGTAATTGAAAAAAGTATTCGTGTGGAAAATAACTATTTAAATTGTCGGAAGCTTTTTGCCACAGAGGAAGAATCATTTCTTCTGTTTCTCGCATTACACTTTCAGGTATGCACACATCGAGTACTCTATTTTCTAAATGAGTTTCATCTTCTACTGTTAGTTCATCCCACTTATCTATTTGTTGATAGGTATCTCCTGCTAACAGATTAAAAATATCTTCTTCAAGATTAGCACCTGTTGTAGATATAGCATGTACTTTATCTTCTCTGATTGCTTTAGCTAAACTTATACCTATCTCTGCTGTACTCATAGCTCCGCCCATAGCTAATAACACCTTACCATTATTATTGATATGGTTTATCCAAGAGTCTGCTGAGTTCTTAAGTGTCCTAGCATTGTAGTGTTTATAGTTTCTTGTTATAAATTTTTTCATTAACGTTCCATACTGTTTATAATATTAAAAGATTTTTCACCAAACAAAGTTCCATCTACACTACATTTGTTACAAGGTGACATGCTTCTATCTCCTTTAGATAGCTTTGCTCTTATCTTGTTCATTCGTTTACTGAACCATACTTTTTCTAAAGTCTGTTGTTGTAAGTTTCCTATAACATGTTCTCTTCCCCAATCATTAGAACAAAACAACACGTCTCCATTCCAATCAACAAACATTTTATAGAAAGGATAGTAGCAAGGTTTGCCTTTCAAAGACTCAACATCACTGTCTTCAATACCTATCCAATCTATAGTACCACTTCGATTGTTTAAAAATAAACCATAGTCTTCTTCGTTGTAGTGCGCCCTGTATTTATACATACCAAGAAAAGATTTCATAATCTTATTGAAATGCTCTACTTGTTCTATGCCATCATATAAATTTATATATAATAAATCAAGACCTGAATCAAACAAAGATTTAGCAGACTCTTCAGTAAGTCTATCTCCATTGGTATTGCATTCTAGCAATGAATCGGGCAACCACAATCTAAACTTAGATACTATCTTATCAAAGTCAGGATTAAGAAAGTTCTCACCAAACCCACTAAAAGAAATCTTACCTTTATACTTACTACGAAAAAGTTCTTGAGCAATAGTATCTGCTCCTTTGATAGTCATGTGTAAGTTTCTATTAGGAAATACTTTAGGATCATGCCGAGGACAAAAGACACACTTTCTATTGCATAGCTCAGTAGTGTTTATTTCTATTGTTAATATAGAATCTAAAGGAAAGAAATCTTTTCTAGATATACCATTAAAGTGTTTCTTCTCTTGTAGTTTTCTATGTTTAAGAAAACTTATTTTATTGTGTTTAATACTTTTATCCATTCTTGTGCATAGTCCACGTTTATATAATCTTTTAACCAAGGACCGCCATCAGTAAAGTGAATTGCTTTAGGAAGTCTTGTAAATGGTAAGTCTTTAAAATTGTAATAACCTACTAACATGTTGTAAGCTACAGGAAGATCTCCTATTAGATCATCACTTTCTAACCAATTAAATCCATGTAAATTTCCTGCTTCTGTTGTGCTTACGTAATCAATATTTAATCTTGTACATTGAGAGCAATTAAAGTACATAAGACTTGACCAGTATTTTTTGTCGTAAGGTCTGTTTGTTTTATCCATCATCTTACCATGAGGCCTAGTAATTAACTGAGGATGTTTTACTACATGTACTGATTGCATACTATCTTCGTCACATATTTCTACATACTCAGCAATTTCTATAGGATCACATCTCCAAAGAAAATCAACATCACAAAAAAGAGCGTAACCTTTAAAGTCACACAAGTGAGGAACAAGAAACCTAGTAAATGCAAAGTCTGTAGACTCCCCCTGGGTAGGACGATAGTATAATTTATCATCTATAAGTTCTTGTTTAACTAATGGAATTATCTCATGTTGTTTTTTAGCATGGTCCTGGATTGATTTTTTACAGACTTCATATACTTCAGGGTAAGATGAATCATAGCCTATAAATATTTTCATTTTTCTTTTTCCTTTTCTAAAGCTTTCACTAAAATATCTAATACTTGTATCTGATCTTCTGTTGGTAAAGACAAAAAGAATCCTATTATATCTACAATTTTAGAGTCGTTAGTTTTTTTAGGGAGTGAAGTCATAGTATCTCCTATCTAATGGTTTTTTATTTCCTTCCCCTAAAGGAATAGAAACAGAAATTCTAGGTCCTTGAGGAATTGCTTTGTGATACAGACCAGTAGGTATATAAAGCATATCTCCTACTGTCAGTGTCTCGTCATATCTTAACTGCATTTCTTGTTCTTGTTTGTATGTTAAATTAGCAGGACCTTCCTTTCCAAAAACTCTGTATACTTTCCATGCTACCTTGCCTATTGCATGCACAAGAAAATTATTATCAGTATCTCTATGACAAGGAAACGTTAAAGCATTTCTAACAGGCGAACAATATAAATGAGAGTCTGCTGCACTACCTTTAAATTGTTTTTCAATTGCACTAGAAAGAGCAGACATAGCAGGACTTATCATGCCTGCCTTAGTTAGTATAATACTGCATCCTTGATTCCATAAATCATGTACATATTTCTTTTCAAAGTAATGTGCTTTAGACCAAGAAGGTTTTCTACTTTGGTAAGCATTATCTTTTTCCATACACAGTTTACCTTTAGGAGTAATTACCTGCATGCCTGACACTGCTCTATCGTTGTGTAAGTAATCAGAAAACTTTTCCCATGTAATTATATTACTCATAACATCTTTACGTAAATCATTTGCTTTAACAATCAAAGGTTGTTTATCTTTATACTTACCTATAAATTCATCAGTAGTCATAGGGTGTATTAAATCTGCAAAGGTTATGTTACTCCACATAGTTAATAGCTACCAATTCACTTTCTAAATATTTATTTAGTCGATCTAATTTAACAGCACCTTCGTTAATTAATTTAGTTATTAAGTAAGCATCGTCTTTATTTTTAAAACATTTACTTACTTCGTGTACAGGAAGACCACCTACCTCTGTCCATAAAGTTCCTTTAGTATCTAATACTACTTTGAAAGATAAGAGAGTAGCTTCTTTCTTTTTTCTTTTTCTCATTACAGTATCTCACAAGATCCTGCAGAACAAGCAAGCTCTTTAGTATTTTCAGTCATGTCTTCTTTCTCATAGTCAGACAGCTTAGACCAATCTACATTGTTTGTAGTTTTCTTTAACCAAGCGGTGTATTCTTTTTTTGTTATCTCTTGGTAAGGAGCTTGTTGATACGAATGATCTGCATATGGCAGGAAAGAAACACCAGAGATAGCATCGAAGTTATCCCATACCCATGATCCTGTGCTTATCCACTCTGATTCTTTAACAGAGATTGTTGCAGAAGGTTTATGTTCACACCACTTATTCTGATACTCTTTCCATATTTCTAAATGTTCTATTGCAGAAAGATCTCCTCTAGTAAGAGAGGTCTTTGGTGATTTGATAGGAAAATAAAACACTAAGGTATGTTCAGGCTTAGTTATATCATCTTCGTGATACACTCCTTGGTCAACCATTAACTGAGCAAGAGGATCTTTCTTATCAGCACGTACAGTTCTTATATAATATTCACTGTGTCTAGTATGTATTCCACTAGCACTATCAACTAACTGACTAACAGTTCCACTAGGTTTAACACAAGTTATGGCCGCAGACTGTTTAATTTTTAAAGTCTTTGCCCATTGTTTATTTGTGTCAACAGATACTTGTTTTAATGTTTCTAAAGTTTTACCAAGTTGAGGACTAATTTTATTTAGCTTACTGTTATCCATAATACCTGTAAGAGATACACCTAGTAATGCTTCTTCTTGTGTATTGTCTGTCCATGCTTTTGTTAAGTATCTAAAGTTTGTTAGGGTAGCTTGAAACGTACCTAGTATTGTAGCGATTTGTACTTTCCTGGATAAAGATTCCATAGTATCGTTAGATCTAACAACAACCTCAGTTAGATTACAAAACTGTTTGTTGCGTAGGATAATCTCACTACATGGATTGCATCCAAAGTCTTTGTACTCTTCTCTTCTACCATTCTTAGCTGCTTGTTTTTCTGCAGCTTGACGATTAAAGATACCACGCTCTCCACTTTTAGATTCGTATAGTGACAACCATTCACGCATGAACGTACCTATGTCTGGCTTATCAGTATAAGCAACAGAATTATTAGACAAGGCTCTGTGTTGATCATGTTCCCACCAAGAACCTGACTTAGCATTACGCATACGTTCGTCTGAAAGGTTGCTGAGAGAGATTAAAGCACTGCGCCTTACTCCGCCTACCACTACAACTTCTGCAATCTTACACATCAAATCATGGCAGTCGATTGATACTAATTTTTTCTGACCTTTTTCTATTGCGTCTTTAAATATGTTTATTGTAAAATGAATAAGATCATCTAAAGGTGCAGGACCACTAGCACGACCACCAAATGTTTTAAGTCTAGCTCCTTGTAGTCTTATATTACTTAGATCCCATTCAGGTATTTGTCCTGAATAAAGTAAAGACATTAGTTCTTTATAAGCTTTTGCCCATCCAATCTTTGAGTCAGCAACTTTAATAATAGTGTCTGTCTTGTGTAGTTCTTCTGGAAGATCAGGAAGTTTATTAATGTATTGACGCTCAACACTAAAACCTACACCAGTACCACACATAAGTATGTATAGTGTTTCATCAAATGCTCTAACATTATCTACTGCTACATAGCTACAATTAAAACCTGCAACGTGATCTCTAGCTAATGCATTTCCTGCTGACATCAATGCTCGCATGCTTGGCATCACTTCTAAGTTAAGCACTGCTTCTTCTAGCTCTTCTCTAATCCCTGCGATATCTGCACTGTGTTTCCATTTAAGATGCTCTTGCATAAAGTCAAAATATCTTTTAACTGTTTCGCTCCACGTCTCTCTTCTTTCTTTTTCTTCACTCCACCTAGCATATCTACTAAGATGAATAAACTCTTGGTACTGAGTAGGTAAATTAACTGCTTTCATCTCTGTCCTTGTTTAATAATACTTGTTTTAATTTTGCTTCATACCACGTAGCTTTGTCTAAGTCCTGTATAAAATCCTTATAACGAAACCTCCACCGATACTTCAAACTGTTCCCACGTAGATACCCTATAAATTCTTCGTGACTTAGCATTGCTTCTATTGCTTCAATGCATTCTATCTTACCACTGTTATAATGAGGAGGATGGTTTACCACATCATTATCTGCTATCGCGTGTGCTTCTTTCATACTTGTCATACATCTCTCCAAGTAGGGGGTAAAGACTCTCTGCTGTACCATCTAAACCCATTTGCTTCTGCCCATTCAGCATGGCTTCTCTTTGTTCCATCTCTTCTTCTCTTAGCTCCAGGCATAGGCGAAGAAGGATTGGAAAATAAAAAGACTAACTCTTGTTTTTTCTTTAAAGATTTTTTTATCCATACGTATTTATTATACTCTGCGTAATCCCAAAATCTTCCTTTAGCTTCCAATAGTATTTCTTTTTTATTAATTACTTTTGTAAAATCAGGTTCGTACTTATGTTCAATAACATATTCTATCTTATCAGAATGATGTTGCCAAGTTTTTAATTCTTGTACATGTAAGTCATGTTCCCATTTAGAGTCGTAACCTTTAGGTAATCCTTTTTCAATAGGTCTTATTTTTCTAGGTTTTCTTTTCAATGTACAGTCCTTCCGTTTAGTTCGTCTTTAAGTAGTGACTGTAAACGATATAATAAACTAGTGTCTATGTCAGACAACTTACTACCTGCAAACATAACACTACCTATAGCTATAAGTAACTCTTCTATTGTTACAGTATCTGGATCTAAATCTTCGTAGTACATACTCATGCAAAGTTCTTTGATCCGCTAAGCATTCTAACTTTTAGACGTTCGCTTCGTGGTCCAACCTGTCTTGCCCATCTACTGTCCATCATCTGATTGGCAGCTTCATCATAATCTTTATTTTCTAAAGCATTAAGAAACTTTTCAAACTGTAACAACCTGTTGATTCCTAAATTAAATCCCATGTTAGCAACGACACGTTGACGCTCTTCGTCTAAGTCTCTCCAAAAAGGAATGTTACGATCTAAATCTTTACATATATTTTCTATGTCTGTCGTCAAGTAATCAGTAACTGTTTCATCAGATACTTCAGTACCTACAGGTTGGCCATACTCTTTGTCTGTTTCTAATACTAGATGTCCTACACCTAATGTTTCATATCCTAAATGATCTTTATAGATTTCATTTATCTTACCTTCATCTACGATCAACTCTTGTATCAATGATTTTATGTCCATTACTTGTCCTTTATAACTGTTCTAAGTCTTTGTTTAATTGTTGTAAGGTTAAATTAGGATTACGTTTAACTCTCTTGTAAATCCACTTGAGACTGTACGCACTTAATAGAAAATTTCTATTGAGATATACATGTGTTTGTTCTGATAAATATGTTTTAACATTATCAATGTTAATTTCATTAGCGTTTTCTGGAGGAACTATAGAGTGTAACCACTCAACTAACAACTCTCTACCTCTTAATCTAAGTTTCTTAGCTTTCTTTCCATTCATGTCCAAGTCCACATCTTTTCACTAGGATCATAGTTCTTAACAAGTTTCCAGTAGGTAAGAATACTATTGAACATTGCTAGATGTTTAGCATGAGATTCTTCATCCCAAACATAACAACACACTAACCCTGTATCTTTTCTGTCTATAAAAATAGATAGTCTTACAGGAGAATCGTATCTACATCCTTGAGCATAAGCAGATAGTTGCATACCATGACTATCATATACTAACTTAGCAGGATCTTTTCCTTGTAGGTTATCTTTAGTTTTAAAATCTACAAAGATTCCTGACTTAGAATACAGATCAATCTTTCCTCCATATCCTTCATCAGCACAGAAAGAAGGCTCTGCAATCCACTGCTCATCAGGGTACAACCCATCTAATATTTTCTTTACTGCCTTAAAAGCTTTGTTCTTAGACTTACCTAAGAAACCTTTTTCTATCTGAGCATGTATCTTAGTTCCTTGTTCAGCTGCTTGCTTACCTATTTTACTACCATCTTGTTTGCATCTGTAAGCAAAAGACTGCATGGTCTCACCTTTCTTTTGCTTTAAAGTCATTACTGCATTTAATATTTGATTGATCTTCCAGTTTTCTAAGGAAGGTTTAGCTATCATTTTCATTACAGTAGTAACTGAAGGAACTAATCCTAATGTCTTTGCATCTCTAAGAGTAGTGTTTCTTTCTTTACCATTAGCACCTATGATGGTGTACATTGGCTCACCTTCTTTGTCGTACCAGTGTCCTGATTCTGCTTTGTATGTAGATGTACTCATAGTGCCTCGATTATTTTTTGTGCTGACAATACAGGAAATTTAAACCACTCACCATTTCTTTCTTTAGATTTTTTTCCCACCAGTTTATGTGCAGTACGTTCTGCTTTTCTTCTGTCTTCAAAAAACTTTTTAAACTTTAATGTGTAGTCTCTTAATGGACTGCTTGTTTGATAACCACTGCATCTATCTTCTGCATCAATAGCCATACCAATTTTTATCCATCCTTTCCAAGCAGGATTAACTATAATATATACGTCTCCTTCAGGAGTTTTTTCATACTTAGCTAAACTAGAGAAAGCTGCATCTTCAAAAGTTTTATATCTTCCTGGCTTATATAAAGCATGACTGTTTGATACATACTTACCATTAACAAACATTGTATTTGTTGCTTGGTATTCATTGTAACAAGTCTTACATATGTAATCTTTTTTTCTTAGCCTATGTTGTGCGTAGTTATCATCTAAAACTAACTCAACTTTACAGTGATTGCATTGTTTATTAATGTGTTTCACTCCAGTTACCTCCTATTTTATATTCACCATCTAAAGGACAGTGCATTTTATAATATATTCCTGCATCTATAATTGCTTGTTGACCTAACTCACCAAACTTTTTAGCATCTTCTTCTTTTACTTCTACTTGCCACTCATCATGTACGTTAGCAACAAATTTAAAATCTAACTTAAGTTTATTGGCGGTGTCATTTAATATAACTAATGCTCTCTTCATTACGATAGCTCCTGCTCCTTGTAATAAAAAGTTTAATGCAGAGTGAGGAGATTTGATGTGTATCTTTCTACCATCTAAACCTTTTATAAATCCTCTTAACGATGCTTTCGTAACTCTAGTTCCAAGAGTCTTAAATTTTGGTTGACTAGCAAAGAAGCGTTCTCTAAGTCCTTTGCCATCTGCTTCATTTCCTCCGACCACTTGACCAATCTTTTTATTTCCTGCTCCGTACAAGAGTGCATAGATGAAAGTCTTTGCCTGATTTCTTGATTCAAGTCCTGCAGCTTCTTTATTTCTTGTATGAATATCGCCATGAACTATCTCCTTAGTAAACTCTTCATCTCTCATATAATGTGCAAGCATTCTTAGCTCTAACCCTGAAGCATCTATGCCTACTAATCTGTAACCTTTACGAACAGTCCAACACTCTCTACATTCTTTTCCATATGGACTTCTAACCCCAGGAACTTGTGCAGTGTTTGGTTTTCTATGCGCCATTCTTCCTGTCGTAGTTCCATTAGGTATTACAAAACCACGTATTCTATTGTCTTCTTCTACTGCTTCAATCCAAGACTCAATCTGTGCTATTCTTTTTTGTAGTAATAAATATTCTGCTATTAGGTTAGCTTCTGGTATGTCGGTAAGTCTACTTAATATTTTCTCGTCAACTACAGGTTGGCCAGTAGGTGTAAGCTTCTTAGGCTTCCATCCAAACTCTATCAAGTACTCTCCTATCTGCTTGCGTGATCCTAGATTAAAAGGTTCTGAGTGTACTCTTTCAATGTCTTCGTTTCCTTCCTCTAACATAACTATCTCATGTTCAAGCAGACGTGTTTTCTTTCTTGTATCTATGTTAAGTCCTAGCTTAGATAAAGAATTATCTTTGTTGTATTGAGGTATGATCTTTTCTCTTACAACTCTAGGAATAAAAGTCTTATGTACTTCTTCTTCTACCTCTGACATTCGTTTATACAATGTAGATAAAAGTTTCTCTGCTTTAATTGTATCAAACTCAAACCCATTCTCTTCTTGTTCTTTCAATAGAGGAGCAATGCTATGCTCTAATTTAAATGACTCTGAACTAAATCCTTTTGTTGCTCCCTGCTTAAAGAAAGTATATAGACGTGTGTTTAATTTAACATCTTGTACACAGTACTCTAACATTTCAGTAGTGTACTCACTGAACTCACTAAACTCTATCTTGTTTTGTTTGAGTCTGTATCCCCACATTTCTAAACTGTGTCCTCCTTCTCGTTGAGGATTGAGAAGTCTTGAGAGGACCAAAGTATCTACAGTTTTTTTATCACTAAGGTCTACTCCTGTTAGGTTTTTTATAACAGGAATATCGAACCCTAGTATGTTATGTCCAATCAACCTGTCTGCTGATTGAAGTAACTCAAGACCTGACTCTAGCTGATGAGGAGCAAACTTATAAATTTTACCAGAGTCAGAATCTTGAGCGACTATACACCAAATCTTTGTTGCTTTTATGTCGTCTGTTTCTATGTCAAATACTAAACTAAGCATAGTCTTCAAACTCCATGTCTTCACTATCATCTTCGTAATCTTCAGGAGGTCTTTCAACTAACCTTCCTGTCTCTCTATTGTAGAGTAGACTACAAGCTTTACCAACGTCACCTGTGTATCTTGATTTTAAAACACGAAGCACTGTAGTGTTAGCTTCGTCTTCATCATCTGCTTGTTGGTTTCTTTCTAATGCTATAACACAATCACTTAGTTGCGCTATACTTTGAGATCCTCTAAGGTGACTAAGGCTTACTTGTACCCCATTCTCATGTCCTTTGTTACCATCAACTCTTCTCAAGTGAGAAACAAGAATCATACCTGCGCCTGTCTCTTCACATATAGATCTTAGCTTTGTCATTATAGAATCAATAGCGCGTCTCTCGTCACCTTCGGTAGTAGAAGAGACTAACATATGTAAATGATCTATGACCACCCACTTACAACCACAACCAACGATCATGTATCTTAACTTAGAAAATATATCTTCTATAGAATTAGTACCGAAGTGTGCGTGTATCCATACTCTATTCTCATTGTCTCCATTGTAGAGTATATCAAAGTATTTATTAATCTCTTCGTTAGAAAACTTCTCTAACTCTTCGTCAACGTATAGTCTAGCATTAGCTTCGATAGATAAGATACCACTGATAGTTCTATTAGGATCTTCTTCAAGCGCAATGATGCCTACGTTATCGTCTGTCTCTTTAATTAACCAATGCTCTAGCTCTCTCGTAACACTAGACTTACCAAGACCTGTACCACCTGTAAAGGTTACAAGTTCTCCTTGTCTTAGACCATACAACTTTTTGTTAAGACCTTCATATGGGTAAGGAATGCTCTTCTTCTTCTCTCTATTTAAAAACTTTAATTTAAAATCAGAAACATTTATAACACCAGAAGGTGTATATATCTTAGAATCCCACCACGCTTGGTTGAATGCATTCTTAGCACCTTCTATTAGCATATCATTTGAATCTTTAAATCCATTTGGTATGCGCATGATCTTAGCTTTGTTAGGCGACAGTATTCTTGCTACTTTCTTAGCAGCTTCTTGTCCTGCCTTGTCTCTATCAAAACAAATAACTACACTCTCGTAGCTTTCAACAAACTCAAGACTATTCTTTATGTCTCTGACTGCACCTGCTGCACCTGTCTTGATACTAACTACTGGCCACTTAGAACCTAGCATTTCATAGGCAGCGAGAGCATCATACTCTCCTTCTACAATGGTAAGATACTTACCGCCTGACCTAAACAACTGCTCTCCAAACAACCCACTATCAGACAACTCGCCTGTAACTTTAAAGTTTTTCTTTGTACCTGGCGGAGTCTCATACTTAACTTTAGTAGCAGTTAATTTATTCTCGTAGTAATAAGGAAACACTTGCTCAGATATTTGTGGGTGTCCATCAGTACTGTATCTGTTTATTATCTTGACACCATACTTTCTTGCTGTCTTCTCTGCAATGTTTCTATGATCTATGCGTGTGAACACACCATTCTTAGGTACTTCTAACGCATGTGATTGTTCCTTAGGTTTCAATTTAGTTACGTTTTGTTGCATGTCCTCTCCAAGTTCCTTGTTATAGTTAGGTATAAACTCGTCACAACTAAAACATTTAGCTGATCCATCTTTGTTTATACAACAAGCATCAGTACTGTCGCATCTAGTACAAGGATTATGAAGGCTTACAAATTCAGTCTCCATTTCCATAAGTTTTTTGCTCCTCAAAAAAAATATATTTACCTACCATCCACCCGAAGTTTGGTTAAGGCACTTCTTACCTTATCTCTCCTTAGTTTTCTGTTGGCTCAACCTTTGTGTTGACTTCTGTCTTGTGCATTAAACCAACTAATGTGTCAGATAAGCCTTTGATTAATATGTTAGTCTGAATCAAACTTAGATTTAACTTTCTCTGTTCAGAGTCTCGCTTTAATATTTCATCAAACACCTCTCTCTCTAGCTGAGAATCAAGATCATCTCTAAAAATACGTGGTGCTTCTTGCATTTTTATTGATAGTTTTTCTGTATCACTCATGCTGACACCTACTTAAAATTCAATATCATCAGCATCTCCTTCGATATCGAACTCATCAGCAGACGAGGACGCATAAGGTACATGCTTGAGGACTTGAACTGCCTTCAGTAAATTCCAATGAAAAGTACCGAACTTATTCTCGAACGTTCGCTCTTCGTATTGAATGTTACATACCGAAGTATTGCCTACCGCCATAGGACTACCATCACTATCTATGAATGGATTCTTGTTAGCATCCACAACTCTGATAGGCGGATTGGATGAACCATCAGGACGTTTATCGTACTGTTTAAAGAACACGCCTGGTTGTTCGTCTATCTCTTTGAGTTTATGACCGCGACCTTCAAACTCTGCTGCAGTTTTCTTATCTACTATAGCAGTGATCTGATATGTGTGCGGCTCCCACGTTCTGTTTGGCTCACTTAGTGAGGACCAATAGACCTGTACATTTTTCATTAAAGCCATAAGCTTCTCCTACTTTATTATAATAACACATAGTAATATTTAACTATAACGTGGATTATACAGGAATCCAAACGCGAAGTCAAATTTATTTTAAGATAAATATTAGGAAGTGTGGGAGATTGAGAGCATAAGTTCTCCCACTAACTTATTTGCCATAGAAACAATAATGTTGTTGAAGCCTCCTGTGTATAGGTATGAAGTGTATGTGTGCTTACTAACATTGCTCAAACGTGTACCTAATATTTTAAGGACAGATTTTAAGTCTGTCAAGTTTTATCCTTCATCTCTATCAAACATTTCATAATCCATAATAGAATAACCTATGAACTGTGGTATCTGTGGCACGACAGCATTACCTAACTGTTTAAGTCTTTGTGTCTTAGCAGGTATGTCTGCAGCTACACGTGGCGCATCTTTAGGCTCGCTTGCCCACATCTTCTTCGATAGTTTAGAAAAATTCTCTAAGTCTGATCGAGTCAACACTTGATCTATTTGTTTGCTCATGTCTACTCCTACTGTACTTTTAAAAGTACTGCGATTAATTTGAATCTATAAAATCTTTGATAACATCTACGTCTTTCCATACCTCATCTTTCTGCGAAGCAGGTAGTCCACTCATTGCAATTTGCAATATCGATATTAAAGATTCAGTTGCTTTCTCTTGGTCGGATCTCATCTCTTCGTTACTGTTACGTTTATATGGGTTCATGCCTTGTCCTCCTCTGGTAAGGTATAATCTTTAGGGTATCCCATCAACCACTCAACCCATTCAGGATTTAAAGATACTTTCTTTTTCTCTTTGTTGTCTGTGTACTGTACTGCTACGTCTAACGTATCCATACTAACCTTGCCATTTCTGATACGTCCACCCAGGTAACCACCTTTCCAATCTCTAGTACTAGGTGTCGGCCACTTTCTTTTGTGATCAAACAACATAGCATCAGATAACTTAGCACCATAATGCATCTCTGGTTTATTCTTCTTGCGTAATCTATACCCACCATTGGCACTGATCTCTACTCTTTCAGATTGATCTCCGCCTACTACATCTGAGACAGAAGGTGTTGGTACTCTACTTAGGCTTGGCAATGATCCATATGCGATCTCTTCTGTGTAACCCACCAATTGAACTACAGGGTATGCAATGCCACTCTGCATTATACCCGATCTCGTTGAGATCTTGTAAGACCAAGGTAAGTCCTTTAGATCGTAAGGCAGATACATTTTCAATAATTGCCCACTTCGGTTGTACATCTTGGATGAGTCTTGCAAACTCGGACCAAAGACCAGATCTTTTACCAACGATTCCTTCTTGTCTGCCTGCGACTGAGATGTCTTGACAGGGAAATCCTCCAGTAATGACAGTTGGTTTGGCGACTCCTCTTTCTTTAAGCTTTGCATAACTTAGCTCCTTTACATCATTAAAAATTGGTACATCTTTCCAGTGTTTACGTAATACTTTATGGCAATGCTTGTCCATCTCACAGAAAGCAACAGTTTTAAAACCACCTGTCCTCTCTAGTCCAAGACTAAAACCACCTATACCACTAAACAAATCTAATACTGTATGCATTACGTCACCTCCGCTATTGACATATAGTAATCATCTAATGCTTGCGCTTCATCAAGCTCTGCCCACCACTTAGGTCTAGCTCTACCTTGTTCCCACTTAGCATAGTGTTTCTCGTTGATACAGTAGTCACGATAGGCTTTGATAGCATCTTCGTTCTTGTACTGGTCAGGCATAGCTTGTGCGACTGGTGTTATATCACCTACCTTTATATTTCTAGGTCTTCTACATAAAGGTCTTTCAAGTTTCACAAAACTAGCGTGTTCTCTACCATACCTGTATTTATATTCCTCACTTAATGCTAAGAAATGGTCTACTAACCACCAGTAATTAGCACTTGTTTCTCTAGCCCATACAGTACAAGGATGATTCCAGTATGCTCTCTTGTACAAACCTACTTTGTCTGCGTACTCGTCACCATCTAGTTCTCTATGTGCAGTACATAACATCTGCGCTGTTTCCAATGGCATCTTCACTAGCATCTTATCTGGTTGTGCTTGTGCTGATTTAACAGGACAATCATAAAAGTAAAATATATTCATGAGGTCATGTCATTAGCTATCTTAGCTATGATCTCTTCAATGTTATTGATGGCATCCTCAGGTAAGAGTGCTAACGCTACTCGATTAGCTATCCTTTCTTTTAAATAATAAGAATCTCTTAGATCAAGTGATAGCACTCCAGTATAGTTACTGAATTTTAAACAATACCCATCTCTAGTACTGTTCCACTGCTCCACACCATCACTAATCAAGTTACATATCTCATGCTTTTCTTTAGATAAATCATCTATCTTTTTCTGGATAGCTTTCACATGATTCGCTTGTGATAGTACTAACTTGTAAGGTTTATCTGATATGGTATTTCTTTTAGTTTTTAACTTAACCTTTGCTTCATCAAGAATGACCGCAACGATTGCATCCTGCTCGAACTTTCTTATCTGCTTTGTACTCATGTATTGCTCCTCGCCCTAAGGCTTATAGTTGTGATTCAACCCATTCATCATATGGATCTATGCCTGTTACTTCTTCTTCACTAAACTCTATGTCACAGACAGGACACCAGAATCCTTGAAACATTATACCTACATCAGGCTCTGCATTCTGCCATTCAATAGGACCTGCACACTTGTAGCATTCTCTACTCATCTTCAGTACCCACATAAACTCTGGATACTTCAAACAGTTGTTGTCTTGGTTCAAAGTGATGGAGCTTACCTTGCTCATACAATGATAGTGCGGCCTCGCTTGCTAACTCTTTACTGTCTGCTTTGATAGTCACACTATAAGACTTCCAGTCTACAAATTCTACAGTATATATATTATCAGTCTTATAAGTTTTAATACTTATAACATTACTTTTATTACTCATATACTAATACCTTTATATGTATATATATTATAAGATTTTAACATATCTAAATATTAAAATCAAGTTCTTTTGGTTCATCGTTTTCTTGCTCTACATTAACATCATCGTTCGCTTTCAAGGGTGTAGGTGTATGTACTAACCCGAACATATGTTTATCTAGTGTGTTAAAAAACTCTTCAAAAGCATCATCAATCTTATCGTCTAACTTACTGATACTCATAAGGTTTACCTCTACCTAATTAAAATTAATTTCCTACCAACCTCCGCTACCTTCTGATCTACTCCGAGGATCAAGGGTGAACTAACCCGACTCATAACTCACTTACACAATGAGCATATTATACTAGACGAAACGAATAGTAAAGTACCTATGACCTAATTGGAACTCTGTTCCTAGACCTGTACGTAAGATACCCCAACGACTGATTCTTTTACGTACTCCATACTTGCCTGATATCAGACCGATAAAGTTATAGAACCTCCCATAAGGCTCGTTTCTAGTTGCATCTATGGTAAACATAACTGCTCCTCATACTATGGTGACAACGTTTTTTATAGGTAGTTGTCAATAGACCTAAAAATCTGGTCAGCGTTATACTTTTAAAAGTACTACGCTTACCTATCAAACACTCCCAACAGATCATCAGTACGTTGCGACACATACTCGTATCGCTCTCTATCAAGCAGGTTCTTATCATCTGCTTCTTGTTGTACTAGCTCGTCAATCTCTTGCTTCTTGAGTCTTCTATATCCTGACTCTATATCATAACCTGATCTAGCTATGGTAATCAAGTGATTATATAAATCATCTTGCATCTTCTTAACCATACTGTACTCCTCTTATTTAATTAAACCTTTCTTCTTAAGGACACTCTTCATTACTTGTCCATGTCCTACATATGCAATGACCTTCTCATCCTTAGACCAACATGCCCTACAATCACCGCACTTCCCATCTCTATCATACGCATAACATATGGTAGCATCTGTCGGACTATCTGTAAATGGAATTATAGTAGAGGTGTACTGTCCTTCGATCTGCTCACCTTCAATACTATGACTTGAGAATCTTACAACAACATTCGGCAACGCATTCAACTTCTCAATTACCTTGTCGAACTTCTGCAACTTGAACATTCTTGTAGGAATCCAATGCTTACACCACTCTGTCTGCTTACATATATCATATATCTTTTCGGCCAAACGTACGTCATACATGTCACCGCTATCGAACCATCTAAAATACCTATAAGAATCCATGATGCTAACCATGTTTGGAACAAACGTATCTGTCTTCCATGCCTTCTCATTATGTACTCTAGCTGCAATGACATTTTTAAATCTATAGTTACCGAACCGAGCATAACAAGTCTTGCATGCATCATCCACTTCCTTAGTCTTAAGGTTGATTTTAGCAGGGCATCTTTCCCATGCTCGCACCGACCAACTCGGACCTGGCATCTTCTTAGTTTTACTTATCTTAGGTATCATCTGCGGTTACCTCTAATTCGCTTGTCTAATTTTTCATTGGTGGCGGTGATGCGAGTATCAATATCCCACGCAATTAATAACATAGCACTTCGTTGTGCTTGTAACCACTCAGTCTCACGTATCTTATTCTTAAGTGCTACATACACACTTACTTTCTCTGCATACTCCATTGGTAAATCTTGGTCGTACGCTCTAGCATGTAGTCCATTCTTAATTGCCCACTTTTTCCTAGCACCTCTCGCTCTGATTTTATTTATGCAATGATCTTGGTCTAAATTAGATCGCAACCATTGTATATGTGCATCAGTACTCTTCCTTTCTGACTTAGTTTTATAAGGTAAGTTGCTTAATACAAATCCAGTCATAACGTTGTCGCTCCTATGTAATAACCTAAACAAAATCCTAACACGAACAAACTGAGTAATCTATACTTTAACAGTTTGACTTCTAATTGATATCTATCTTTCATTCGCATGTCGCTCGCTCCTACTCCATTGAAGTACTTTTAAAAGTACAATAAAAAATGAAATAAAAATGGTCGCACTGACACCATTATATTTCCTGAGTAAATGACAAAAATAAATGCCATTATTTAATGAGCAAATTTTGAGCATTGATTAAGTCGTTTTAGTTAATCGCAAATTTTAGTTGATCTTACTTTTGTAACTACAACCTTACTTGCTTTTTTATCTACTTTAATCGCAGGTGGTCTTATATTATTCTCTCTGCAGAAGTCATCAATGAGATTAGATAATTTCTCTAATTCTTTTGGTGAATCACTGCGTTCAAGTCGACCAATTTTTTTATTTATTAACTTA
>TARA_R110001592_G_scaffold16685_6_pt1 | contig 19969 bp, 38 predicted proteins | sample TARA_R110001592 | Tara Oceans TARA_R110001592 (sample SAMEA4398387) | marine metagenome | biome: Polar Biome; feature: [SRF] surface water layer (ENVO:00010504); material: water (ENVO:00002006), including particulate matter (ENVO:01000060) such as... | depth 5 m | reverse complement strand
CGGATTTCAAAACCTGCGTCTTCAACAGCAACAGCCATTCGATGATAGGTTCTTGATCCAGCGAATGAGAGAAGGTGTCCTCCTGGCTTGAGAACTCTCAAGGCTTCAACCCATATTTCCTTTGAAGGAACGTCATAATCCCACTTCTTACCCATAAAGGATAGTCCGTATGGTGGGTCAGTCACTATGCTATCAACACTATTATCGTCAAGCTTTTTCATTTCATCTAAACAATTTCCTTCTAATATCATAACCATTGTGTATCACCTAATCCGTTCATGCAGTTAATTATCTGCTGTGGACTCCAATTTACAACCTCGTAAAGAGGTATTACTTTCTTAACAATAAATCGCTCAACCATTGTCCGGTAGCCGATCTTCGTTATGCCTTCAATGTCCGAAACATTGTCGAAGGCTATGTATTGCCCTTGTTCATTGATTGCTACGTTGAAATAATCACCCGACTTGTAGCCCTTGCCTAAGTGTTTATTCGCCCACGCTGCACCAGCAGACGGCCCAGAAAGGGTGTCATATTTGTCAAGGTTCTTCTTGAGCTTACCTCGCATGAAAAGCTGGTCGCCATCCATTCGGCCTTCGAGAGTGTCTTTGATAATTTGAATGAGGTTATCATCCACTTGTTGTTGCTCCGCACCATCGAGCATAGCATCAAGCGTTGTCTGCATAGCATTCTTCATGACTGCTGGCATTCGAGCCTGTATCAGTTCTAAGCCTTTGAGGTATGTCTGTGGCTCATGATATGTTCCTTCAGTCCATGTGACCTTACAGGCATAGCGATTCTTGGCCTTGATGAAGAAGGCAGAACACCACTTCTCGAACTCTGTGATGATCGGAAACATACGCTCATTGACCTTCTCGATGAGAGCCATACCTTCTTCTGGACTACTCAACTCAACAAAGACTGAATCCGTATGACCGTATCGGCACTTATGACCGTATTCTTCGGACAGGTCACGAAGCTCGAATAGTGTTTGGCGAGAGGTGTATGTGATGGCTGCTGCTATCTCTGGATGATACATACCGAACTTAGAGTCACCACATATACCGTATAGGCTGGCAACAAGAGACTTCATCGCGTGTTGCATAGCATCCCAGGTAGCCCTGTTCTCTGGGTCGGACTTCATTTTAACTTTGTATTCATTCCTTGCTTCAGTGAGCTTATCCATAGTGCGAACCAGCAAACCTTTCTTCTCTTGAGTAAAGCATGATCCATTCCCACAGTCCACACCGTCTTCACTTAATGAATCCCATGAAATGTTATACTTCTCTGCGTTGCTATGATACATGGCCTTCACGTCGAGAATTCCAATGTTTGAATAAAGCCCTGGCTCTGGCTCTTGAATATCTGCACCTGGATAGTCCACCTTAGAGAATTGAGGTTTAGTCGGTATCTGCCTGTCGAAGTCCTTATCCATAATGAACAGGCTCGTAGCGAGCTTAGTGACAAGTGGGGTATCTCTAAAGCGGATTTGGCAAGCATGAGCCAGTGAGATGTAGTGTTCGCTCACATTGAGTAGAGCATCGAGTCGAGGCATGAGTTCGACATCGAGTAAGTTGTAGTCGAGATATGTTCCCACGTCTGTATAGAAGGTGTCATGACCGTCTGGTAGCTCCAATTTACGCTCTTTGAGAGCATCCCAAGCCACATTGTCAAGCTTCTTTGAGGCAAGCTGCCCATGCTTGAGAACCCATAACTTCTCGAAAGCAGTCATTAAGTCCATACAAGCAACACCAGGGATAGGTTGATCCCAATCCATGTATTCAAATCGGTGCTTCTTGTAGGGAGATAAGTCGCCTGGATTTAGACCACAGGCTTTCATTCGAGATGCTATCTGTTTGATGTCAGCCCACTGTAAAGCCCAACCAATAATCATGTCTGGGTCTAATTTTCGTAGATGTGTAGTGAAGTGTTCAAGCAGCTCCTTCTCACTGTTGAAGGCTATGAGAGGTGTTTCATAGTCAATGTGGGTCTTACCCTCTGGGTGATTCTTACATTCTATGCGTGAGTGCATACCAGCTTCTATCTCATCGGGCTTCTGCACCCATTGAAACATACGACCAGTATAATTATCATAGAGAGCGAGGATAGTTATTTCACCAGACTCAATCTTCCACTCACCATCGAGATACACCTTTCGCCATTTGTAGTGAGGGATAGGTGTTGGTCGGTCAGCAAGGACTCGATTAGGAAAAGGTATGTTGGCCTCCCATGATTTAATCCGGTTGTCCTTCAAGAACTGCCTCATGTCGTATGGATCACCGAATGTTATTTTGACAAGCTCTTCACCGTAAAGACCAGTAAATCCAGGGAATGCTGTTATCCATTGTTTAGGAATACGTTGAGAGTCTTCAACAGTAATGAAGCAATAAGGTAGTATGTCTTTGACCTTTGCTAATGTTCTAATGTTTGTCTCTGGGTGGCGGTATCTAATTGAAACGGTTCTCCCTCTCAATTGGTCGGCCAGCATATTACAACCGAGAGACAAGGCCAATATAAGGTTGTTTGTCAAGACTGTTTTCTGCCTCGACTTCGTGCAGGTATGCTGTGCGCTCGAAGCCAATACTGAATCGTCATAGAGCTTACGCCAAATTGCTTTGCTATGTCAGCAAGAGTTCTTTGCTGCACCACATAATTATCAAACAGCCATTGAGCGTCTTGGTAAAGCTGTTCCGTTGGCTGCAGCCCATATTTAGCTACCAAGAATACATCTGTTTGGCAGTTGCTACAACCTTGAACGATCCTTGATTCACTCATTGGAATTTCTAATTGTTTGTCAAACGTGACATGGTTTCCGCACTTCGGACATGATACTCGCATATTTTTACCCATTAGAAGAGACATTATAAGGTGTCGCACTAACGCATTGATTTCTTTTTGTTCATTCCCTGCGTATCTCTTTCGCACTGAAGACAAATCATTCGACCTGTTCCTTCTTGTTGAAACAATAATCTGCTACGCTGGCCGCATCTACCGCACTTATCATCAGTGTCGGTATCAGCTCTAAACGCACGTCGAGCCATCATCTATTCCTCACTTGTCCGTAGTCCAGACTCGATCCTCTAAATATATCAATAGTGCAAGTTCGGCAGAACTTGGCTTGAGATATTTCTTTTCCGAGAACAGTCCAGGTCAATGACGTGATAGGTTTTCTTCTCAAACCACATACTGTGCAGTTGGATAGCGGCCTTATACTCAAGCTCTCACCTCACATGAGGATAGAAGCCTGGAACACATATCCGTCGCCCCAAGCGTCAAGGATTAGACGAATGCCTTGTCCTTCAGCTCGAAAGTCAATGAAGTGTAGTCGAATCTCACCGTCAAGATTCTTAAGAACGTTCTCAAGACCACCTTCAAAGGTAGCCTCGAATGCTTCAGCATCAGACTCAACAGCGAAAGTAGTGTCTGTTTGACCTTTGAGTTCGTCACCAGTCTTGACAGTCATAACTTTGTCAGCAAATGATAGGTGATAGCGGTTGAGCTTCTGTCCGTTCATGTTGTCGCATCGGAACGCTTCAAAGAGTTCTGTTGTGTTGATAGGCCAAGACATGAATGCTTCACGCTTTGATCCATCACGCATAGTATAAGCTCCATTCTGGTCGATTTGACCTGCCAGAGCGAGGCTCTTGTTGAACCACTCACCAATTGTTTCTGTGGAGTGAGGGAAAGCTAAACCGCCTTCGTCACTGATGATCGTTGTTTGCTTTGAACCAGACTTGATTCGGAGCTTTGAGCCATCAACAGTGAGAGTTAAGTCTGCGCTGTGGAATTTGAGAACACCGAGCAATCGGTCAATGTCTGGGATAGCAATATGTCCTGTCCCTTCAGCGACTATGCTAAAGTGCGAGAGTGATGTTTTACCATCTCGAACAAGAGAGGTTGTAGTGCAACGTTCATCTTTGAACTCAAGAACACAAGCCGAAACCTGTGACTGTGGCTTACCTGCTACAACCTGGGGTCGCTTTGTTAATTCGAGTAGTCGGGCTAATCCTGTGTTTGATACTGTTATTGTCAATTTTCATCACCTTTTTTTAATTTTTAAGCAAGCCTTACAATCGGGCTTGGAGTCTGTAAAGTTTAGTCTTTTGTCGGTCATAGGAACAAACCCTCGACACAGAACGATATAGCAGTCACCGAATCTCTGAACTCGATGAATCTTTCCGATTCTTCCAGAGCCTTTGATACTAAGTGTGGCGTATATTTCGCTTGTAGTTTGGATCATCAAAGCCACCACCAATCTGCGAGAGGCTCATTGAACTTTTCAGCGAGCTTTTGAGCCATGTGTTCGCAAGCCTTAGCAAGAGAAATAGCTTCACGTGAGGCTTTCATTATTTCTTCAAGCTCTTCGTTGAGTTGATCCATTTGTTGCTGCAAGTTATTCATTTCATCCTGCAAGTCTTTGGTGGTCGGGTCTTCTTCAGTCATTGAATCACCACCGTAGTTCCGGTATTCCTGACCAGACAACATCACCGTTCTTGACGGTGAGCACTGTGCGCTCTTGACCGATTAAATCCATTCCTTGACCCTTGACTTCTTCTATTCGAGCCTTGATAGCGAACTCGCCATCATTGAGAGTCTTGTCAGCATAGACACCTGCGGAGCTGTCTGCTCGCTTCTGGTATCGACCCATAAACAATTGTTGAGACATGATACGTTGAGTTCCTTCTACCCAATCTGGCTTCTCTCCAACCTTCATCAATCCCTTAGCTCCGTTGCCGAGGTCAGCGAATTGCTTGTTGTCTTTGAGATGGAAGGTGAAATACACCTTGTTGATCGGTAGTCCGTGAACTCTGGTAATGGTATCTCTAAACAATTTGTTTCGAGTTCTCCATTCAGCCTGGTTGAACCTGTCGCCGTCTTCGACATTGATAGGGTTTTTCGAGCGATTCATCAAGAACCATGTCATAGCGTTCTCGCACCACTTCATGTATGTTGATCCACCGTCAAATATAACGGCTGCAAAATCATCTGGGTTGTCTTGAATCTCTTGAGCCATGAGATTGACGAAAGCATTTGTCTTGTCAATAAGGGCGGGCCACTTGACGGACATATCCTCATTGAAGATTGAGTCGTCTGTTAAGTCCAAGAGAGGGAGGATGAGAATGTTCTCATCACCAGGGTATGTGTGATTGACCGTTTCGCTTGCCGAATTATCAAAGTCGAAGATGACGACTTTCTTACCAGCTTTGATCTGTTCATCACTTCGAGCGAGGTAGAGAGCAAGACCTGTCTTGGCTGTGTTCTCTTTTCCTACAAGAGCCATACGTTGTTGAGGAACTGCTGCCTTCTTCTTGTTGAAGAGGTTACGGTAGTAGTCCACTCCGTAGTCATTGGTAGCTTCTGGTGTCTTAGATTCACCTGCGGCGGCAGCTTTGCCACCGTTGCCAGCCCAAGCCGCCATCAAGCATCCCAGCCTGTGTTGCCAGCGTCAGCGAGAGTGTCTTCTTCTGGTGCAGAAGGTGTTGGGGTAGCAGCTGCGATTGAGTCACATACCCACCATGCGGTTGAGTCCATGCGGCATTCGTCTTCTCGACTAATCCAAGCTCGACCAACAACAACAATTTCAGATCCAACGCCGAAGTCCATACGGAACTCATGTTCAGCAGGGACATACACATCAATAGAAGGTGCGGTTGAAGTGATGTCAAGATCACCAACGGTGACAATGTAGCCACCCTTTTCGCGAGGGTCGATGTGAACGACTTCACCATGAACAGCGCAGAGCTTATCCCACTTCTGGTCAGTGTCAGCCCACTTGTTCACGTGTTCTGGTAGCAAATCAAACGAAGGCAAGAAGTCGCCTGTCGGCCAAATACCATCTACCAAATCAACAGCAAGTCCGGTTGGTCCGGTTTGAGTCATCATGAAAGGAGGTGCAGAGAAAGTGTTGGCGAGTGATTCATCCATGACGAACTTTGTAACGCCTGGCTTTGCATATCCTACACCGTTGCGACCCATGCGAACAGGCAGACGGCCTGGCACGAAGGTTGGTTGGTTTTCGACTGCAAGATCATTCTCGAACTTGATTGTGATAAGTTCAACGTCACCAGTGCCACGCTTACCTAAGAATAGGCATTCACGGACAGGTTCGGACAGCTTGCGAGCGCGACCATAGCGAGGGTTTGCATCTCCGCTTTGGAAGGTTGGCATATTGTTGTTCTCAATGATTTGAAACCATGTTGAAGCATCAAGCTCTTGAACGAACTTAGGTAGTGCGTGAAGAGTGACTTCGCTGGTTTCTTCTTCAAGAGAAGAGAGTTTGAAAGTCGGATTGACTGTCTGGGTGTATGACCCGTCGAGGTTATCGTGGATCAAAGTGATTCGGCCTTGAGCAACAAGGTTTGTTCGAGCTGCGTCGTCAAGGTTTTCAAGAGTGGTCTTCATCTTCGCATAACCAGACTTAGAAAAGTCCTTGTAACGAGGTGCGGAGACAAACATTCCAATGAGAACTTCTGCGCCACTTCGAGAGAGGCGTTGTGCTTCAGCTTTCATTTGACGACCTGCAACTCGAATAGCTAAAATCTGGCATTCGTCTTCAGTCTTGTTTGCGGCTACCCAAGCCGATTTGTTTTCCTTCAGAACCTCTTCGATTCTTGTGTTCAAGGCATCAACTGTGACACCGACATTCTTTGCTACTGTTTCTTTAAGTTCCGACATGATAATCATTCCGTTGTATTCCTTCCGACAGTGAACTCCCTTATAATGATTCTTCTAAAAGAGTATCATTCGGTGAAGTCTGGGTGTCGATATTCGTCGTTGAGTTCTTGTATAATATGAGTTGCCACATGAGCTTGAGATGCGTCATGCACTAAAGAGGTCGGACCAAGACAAGCCCAATCACACATATCGCACGTGCCTTTGACAATGAACTCATTGAATAGGACTACACCGTTGATGCGAAGAACTGGTATAGTGTCGCCACACTCATACCTGGTGCCGTCTGGGTGAACCCAATAATCATCTGGGCCAGCTATCATTCGCACAGCAACCTGCAAAAGTTATGAGCAACTATGAGAGGATCAACACCCATGAGAATATCTCGCTCGCTTTGGATAGCAGCATCAAGAACCTTGACCTTTGCTTTCTGTCCTGCTGGTGAAGCCATAGCATAATTGAATACTTCTCGAATACGTTCTCTGGTAAGTGCTGGCCTGTTGTTGATGAGGGCTGTGGTAGCTTCTTGGACTACCTTCTCATTCATACAAAGTCGAATAACTAAATCTGCATCAAAGCCAGAAGACTCAAGCTCGGCTATGAACTTGCGGAGTGACTTTGGCTCAAGGTATGCGGCCTTCTGCAAAGCACCGATACTGTTTCTAAGATCGCCACCATGTTTCTTTGCTATCACTTTGATAGCATGAGAATCAACCTCAACACCTTCTTGGGCTGCGACGGTAGCCAATCGTTGCTCGACAAGTTCTGCAGGGATAGGCTCGAAAGTTCGGACTTGGCATCGAGATTGAAGCCAGGGCGATACCTTGCTAATGTCGTTGCACGTGAGAATGAAATATCCTTGAGCACCCTCGATGACTCCTTTCAAAGCGTCTTGAGCTTGAGGTGTGAGTCTGTCTGCTTCATCCAAAAAGAAAATTGTTTCCCATTGACCTATTCGAGACATAGGGATTATGTGTTCTTCAATGAACTCGATGCCCCTGGTCTTCTTTGAGGATGCGTTGAACTTATGCAGTTGCCATCCGAGAACCTCTGCTATGATGTATGCGAGTGTTGTCTTGCCGGTTCCAGGCTCGGATGAACTGAATAGGAAATGTTGCATGGGAGCTTTGCCTTCAAGTATAAGCTGAATCTCTTCAACTATGTTCTCTTGACCCATGAACCCGTCAAGGGTTGCTGGTCTATGTTTCTCCCACCATATCTCTCTCATTCAAAATCACCTTCACTCTGGTATGTGGTTCTCTTACTCTGTTCTTCTTGTGTGATCCACTTGCCTTTGCATTCTTCGCCAGCCTTATTCAAAAAACAATACTCGCCAAAACATCTTCGGATTTGATAGATTTGTCCGTTATGGTTGTATGCTATGAAGCCCCAATTATGCGAATCCCAACAAGTAGTGCAAGCAAAGGTGAGTGAGGCGTATATTTTTCCGTCGTCGGCTGGCTTTGATACGGGAACGTTGCGAGGGAGGCGAGGCATGAGCATCACCATTCTTCGTCGTAGTCTGGCTCTCTGTCGTCGTATGCTTCTTCGTGAGAGTCACGAACCATGTCCTGTTGATGTTCATAGTCAAGCTCTGCTCTAATATCCCAACCAATGTGTTCGTCGGCTCTGGACTTATCACATACTTCAACGATGTAAGCGAGCAGCTTGTAGGGCGCATAGCGTTGAATCACCACGAACTTATCCTCTTCAATCTTGAATACTCTCATACCGCTTATGGTTTCGCCGTGAACTCCGCATGATGGGTCACTGTATTGTAGTTCTTTGACCCATTGAGGCAATTCGTCAAGTGGTATCTGTTCTTTAAATCCTATCTCTGGTATCATATCAATTCTCTCCGTAAAGCATCCACATTCGAGCGTGATGTTCATGTGCGTAGCCCATGACTTCATGTTCGCAACCGTAGCATGTGGACTTACCGCCGAGTCTATTCGTAGTAAGATCGTCGCACAGGTGGCATCGAGTCCTGTATGGCTGCGGGTGAATCATCATACCTGTTCCACCACAATGAGGGCATCCGTCATCACAACATTTCTGCTGGATGGGGTTGTTACAGAAACCACAGGCCAGAACAAAGTTAGCGGGGTCGCCGTTGTCATCTCTGGTAGTAGCGTTCCTATGGGTGTCATGATTAGTCCTCCACTTATTGCAGGTGGGACACTTACCTATCCATTCCGCAGCCATAACAGGGCGTAGTAGCCAGCCCTTATAATGATTCTTACAAACGCTGACAGAAGAGGCAGGTTTCTTCTTCGTCTTTCAATAATCGTATCAATTTACAATTATCGCATCGACTTGACTGCTCTTTCATTCTGGGCGAAAGATGAGAATAAGGAGTGGTGTGTTCAATGTCTTCAATTGAAAGTATGACACGTCTGTTTAAGTCGTAAAGCGTTTGATTCTCCCAGCCGGTATGCTTCTGCACCTTTACTGAACCAACGGCTTCAACTTGCATCGTTCTTGAAAGGAGAGCAGTGATGCGTTGTTGAGAAGGAACTACTCGAACCCCACTTGATCCATGTAGCTTATCTCTAAGCTCATCAATAGTCATCGGTCCTTCAGAGAACAATAAGTCAAGTGCTGCAGAGCGAATCCTGGTATTGTTCGATCCCATTCAAGTGAGGCTATGTTAGAAGGTAAATCAACCCTCGGTCTATTCAAGGCTGACCCATGCTCATTCCAACAGCTAATTCTCCTGCGGGGTCGGAGGTTGTTGAAACATCAATGATAGCACCCTCGACTTCAATAGGATGAGAAGTTCTTGCGCTATGTTCACGTGAGAATCCGCTTATCTGGAATTCTAATTTTAGTGACATGGCTATACCATACCATAAGAAAGTGATAATCATGAAAGCTCCTATGTCACCAGTGAGGATTGCCAGAGTAAAGACCAGGGCATTGATGTGATACATATTGATTACAACCAACCCAACACCGCCTGTTTTGTTTTCTTCACGCCTTTAGGCAACGCTTCTATATTTGTTGTGCGAACTTGGTTAGCTACTTCTGGTGCTAATCGAATGAGGTCTTCAGTATATAGATCACTTGACCGAAAGCCATGAGGCACTTCATAATCCTCTTTCTTTGGTTTGAGTCTTCGACTTGGTTTGTTTGGGTTTATTGAGTATGTGAATACTGCATAGGCGTATTCGTCGGGCAGCATGAACGACACCTGGGCCAACCTTCGAGCAGTTGTTATGTCATCTGGATGAGCGTTTCGCCATACTGCCAGGGCAACAGGCACAGGTAAAGACTTGATTACATCGAGTGCTGCATCTCTGTTCCTCCATTTCATCATAGCACCAATGCTCGCTCCGAAGGTATCTGCTGGTGCTTTCAGTGACTTATCGACTACAACATAATCCTCGCTACGCTTAGTGAGCTTTGGTTTCTTGTCGAGGATCACAACCAAACGATATGATACGATGTTCGCCCAATCCATTATGTCATCCTCGGTGAACTTGTTTGTGTGAAAAATATAGGTTGTTCCTGGCGCAGTCGGTAAGCACGTCATCTCTCGGTGCATGATGATGTAGTCACCAACTTTGAAGTCGGTGTCGTCACCAGCGAGGATAATTATACCCAACCTGCAAGCCTCCAGACTTTGACGCTATAATAGCAGGGTGCTGGCAAATACACTTCACCACATACCTCGAACTCAACCATCTTACCCAGCAAATTATTCAGTATGCCTTTAGTGCATCCGTAGCGCAGCTTAGATCGTGTGTGGTCGTTAAGGTATTCATGAATGGTCGGTGTTGATGCTTCGCCAGCTTCACGGAGGAACTTGATGATGGCATCAGTAGTCCTTGTTTGTCTGTTTCCGAGAACTTTAGTTGGCACTTTGTTTTCCTCCCCAGGGGTTCGCGACATAGATATGGTTTCGCAGTCTGTTATATTGATGTGGCGATAGATTCCAAACCTCTCGAATAATTTTAGCTTGGACAGTATAAGAGCCATGCAGCCAATGAATACCTTGACTGGTGATGTGTGCGTATAGTCCGTCTTCATCCATAGCCTTGATGAGTCGAGGTAGTTCCGACTCTTTGATAGGTCGGTTACTTAAGACTCTAAGTGAACCACTACGCCATGCCTTCATGATTATCCCTCATATTCAATAATGTGCGTAGGTGTTTTCAAAGAAGACATTTGAAGCTCCACCTGGTCGAGCAAATGTGGTTGAGTTCCTAAGACACTGACAAGTATTCGAGATAGTGCTGCTTCTCTCTGGTCTGCCAGAAACAATTGAGAGTCTGTGCCTATCTCTTTCTTGAGAGTTCCGACCAGTTTCAAGGACTTGTTGCACTCGCTCACAAGACGGGTTGCGTTCTGCACCCACTCCGTAGTGATGCCTTCTATATCTTTCTGGTCTTCAAGCTCATCAAGCCAGCCCATCATACGGACAAGCAAAGACTCGGCGGTGTTCAACGTATCAATCGACTCTGTTCGAAGTGTTTCAATGTGAGCCGCTTCTTCTGGGGTGTAGTCCAAGTGTTGATCCATGTGTTCAGCAACGATACCAACAGACCAGCCTTGCTTTGTTTCAACATAGGTATGTGTTATCTCTGTCCGGTGCAGCCTCATTTCCAGGCTTCTCTTCAATCGTTCTTCAAGTTCACAAAACGGACATTCATTCATCGTTGTTTCCTCCCCACGCTAAAGGCTGGCGTTCTTCACCTATTTTGAAAGCACCTATTCGACAAGTTATTCCTCTTCGGCCTCGACCTGTCTTCTCTGGTTTGTATTCCATATACCAGTCTTGAGGATCGAGGTTCTCTTCAACCCATCTCTTAGCGGCTTGATAGTCGCCGTTGGTTATCATGCGTGAAATCTCTTTGAGTAGGTCGGACTTGGTGAGGTCTTGACCCCAATAGGTGTCCTTGATGAGTCTTAGGTTTGCATCCATCACGTCACGTCTCATGCGTAGCGAGTCATTGAGTAGTCTCTCAAGACCTACCGACCAATCGACCATGAGAACTCCACCATGCCATTGACTCTGCATCATTGAATAGCCGATAGCCAAGCGTCTAAACAGGTCACTCTCGAAGTTCCTCACAGCTGGTTGCTCAATCCATTCAGCCAGCCGATCATCGAATATGACTCCGCTAATTGGCTTATCCATGACTTCTCTTTGTCGCTTGAGCAGCCACTCTTTAATCGCTATTGCTCTGGTTGCCAGACCAGCTCTTTCGTCGGACTTCATTCGAGCCTGTGCTGCTTGAGCCTTCTTGTAAAGCAATTCTTTGTTCTTGCTCATAGCTATTTGGATAATGAAAAAGCGTCGGTCAAGACCAGACTCAAGCTCAAGACGTGCTGGTTGAGTGCCTCCCCAAATGGTGTAGCGAGTGGTGTATTTTACCCAACCATTACGCATGACTTTCTGGACTCTCCCAGAATCTGTTGAGGTGAGAAGTCCGTTTGTCATGTCGGTGCTGTGGTCTTTACGCCCACTGATCCAAAGTGAACTCATCTCTTCAAAGGCCAGGAAACCACCACATAGTTCTCTGGCAAGTGGTCGCCCGACAATATGACCGTCTTCATCAACAGAGCCAAACATACCGGCTTCGGTTATGGAATTCGGACCGAGCATGGTGTTGAAACCTATACCCTTATGAGCATCATTCGAGTGAAGAAGTCCTGTTCCTTCAGCGAGGAACAAATCAATGAGAGCATTTTTACCAGAACCTTTCTCACCCTCCATGAGTATGTGAATGCGAGTGTCTGGTATGTGAGACATAGGAGTATAGAACGGCATACGGTTGTGGCGTAGGGGGCATAGGTCAATGGTGAATATGGCTTCTGGGTCGGCTGGATCAAAGTCGCAGCGTGAGCATCGGTTTGAAGTGTTGAACAAGTGTGCGCCAATTGAACAAATGAAAATTGGTATTTTGTCTTCGACATCGACATAGTGATTATCGAGTGCGAACTCTGTAATGGCGTTGAATATGTTCATGGTCGGTTGCCTCCGGTCATCCGAGTCGCAACTCCTTGATAAGCATTCTTATATTGACCCTTATAATCACCATCATTGATATATCGCACACCACTATGGAGGTATTGTTCAAGTATTGAACCAGCTTTTTTTATTCTTTTTGTTCTTTGAGTATTTTCAGAAAGAATAAATAGGGGAGACGTAGCTCGGTTTTGAGCAATTCTTTTATTTCGTGTATAAGTGTAAGTAATTATACTACTAAGAGATAGATAAGGGAGAAGAGAGTCATGTTGCTTCTCTTTACCTCTTTGAAGGAATAAAAGAATTAGTTGATCCATAGCGTAGCACCTCGGTTTTATTCTTTCAGTGAGACTTGAAAGAATTAAAAACAATTATTCATCATGCCCTCGCATGAACAACTCGAACTCCTTTGTCATAAGTTCAGAAGTTGTAGTGGTTCGGTTTTGAGGCTTAGAGCGTGGGTATATGCGAGCTTCAGTTAAGCTGGTGGACTCGATGTGCTTAGAGATGACTTCGCTCAACAGGAGAGGCCAATTGACTCCTTTCTTTACTACATCATATGGTAGAGGTCGCACGTTATCACCATGCTCATTCTTGAATACCCCACCGACAATTAACTTATCTCCAAGATCGTGTATGTGAACCCACTCATTGATGAGAACACAGGGAACTTCATGACTGTTTTTACTGTCTCTCCATGTTCCAGGGATGACTAAGCCGTTGTATTTATCGGCAATAAGAACACAGTCTGGAGCTTTCAACCCACTGTTTGCTGTGATAATTGTAGCCCCTGGCTTCGCCCACTTAGCACCAACTGTTGAGAACGGACTATCAATCTCACCAAGCATAATTGAGATGTAGGGAGTCTTAGATTCGTCAAAGAAAGAGTTCAAGTCGAATAAGAACTCATTTGGTGAATCAAAAAGAAAGCTATTTACAGGTTTTCGAGGTAACTTGTCTTTTGGGAATAGTGCATCGAGCAAAGCCCAGAACATTTTACGCCCGTTCACCATGACCTCAAGCTCACCAATCATCAATCGAAAGTATGGTTCTTGAACTCTGTTTTTGTGTTTGTTTAATTGAGTTCCGTTGATCCTCTCGCATGACAAGTCTTTAGGCCGCACGTGCAGCCAGTCTCCAACTTCAATCATTCTTCTTCAGCTCCTTCTGGGTAGCCACAGTGAGGGCAATAAGTATCACCACAATGGCATCGAGTATCTCTATTCATTGAGAATCCTCCAGGTGTTTTTTTGTCGCTTCACTGGCTGCAATCATAGCAGGTAGCATAGTAAATCGAGCGAATATGTGGCCGCACGTCAAGCTCGGACCAATAATTGTAGTGCCGTTTGGGAGTATCAATTCAATGATTTCATCCCAAACCTTGACACCTTCAATCTCAATCTCAATCTCTTCGCCTATGTCTTCTTCTGTATAATTCATTCTTGTTCAACTCCTTGTAGTAGTGCCAGAAGCACAGCTATTTTCTGGTGCTTAGGTAAGTCTTCTAATTGTGCATACGCAGCGTGTTGAGCATAGGTAGGGCATGAGTGGTTTGCCTCACCATCGGCGGAGTCGCACATTATACTGTCGCACCAATCGCATTTGAGAGAAGGTAGGCAGGGGGTTGAAACATACCCGACCAAAGGAGAAATACCCCCCGCCTGTTTGAGTGCTTGTAGTTCGCCTTTATCAATTGATGCGCTGCGTAGCTTTTTCAGCTGGTAGGCGACGACCTGGCGTGAGGTCTTTGTCTGTTCGGCAATCTCTTCTTGATGCAATCCGAGTCCTCGAAGGTAGCGGATCACCATGAGTTCTTCTGATTTGAACTTAGTCAAAGCCATTCCTCCTTCAGAACGTTCCCATCAAGGACTGATTGAGCAACCTCAAGAGATAACTCATGAGCAACCACAGAGCGAAGGGCGTTGCCTTTGATGCCCTGTGTGCCTGTGCTCATCCCTCTCCTGGCAACTACATGACATGGTTCGCCTTGTAGATCAACAACATACTCTTTATCGCCAACCATAACAACAGGGGCTTTGTTTGAGCGTTGTCTGCATTCTGGTCTTGGAGTCCAAGACGAAGGGAACTTTCCCCAGAGGTCTGTCGGTTTCATTCGGTCTTCACCGTATCGACAATAAGTAATTTTATGATGATGTAGGTGATTTAAGATCGGCAACTTGCGGAGAATTCCAACGGGGTTTTCAATCCAATAGTATTCTGGATTGAGCCATTCAATGACCTTCAGCGTATGCTCGACCAGGGCAACACCTAAGCGAGCTTTGTCGCTCTTAGGCTCACGATGTCCTGTGTTGTCTGGAGCGTTCCAGTGGTGGCCGCAGGATGCGACAGAGAATGAGGTGCAGGGTGGCGAAGACCAAACGACCTTTACTGGGCCGTGACGTGAGATTAGTGCCTTGCACCATTCTTCGTCAATGTCAAAAATTGACATAACATGGTCTTCAATGTAGTGATGCAGCTCCCTGGCTTCAGTATTTACTTTTTCATTAAGTTCAACACCGATAACTCGAAAGCCCAACTTAACAAAGCCAGAACCTCCACCACGAAGGCCAGAGTATAGATCAACAGCGAGGTATTCCATTTACTCACCATCCCTCATATCAATGACTGCTTGAGCAGCTTTGTTGATAGCGTCTTGGGCTTCTGGATAGAGACTCTTTGGCATATCAATAGCGCAAGACCAAGCTCCCAACTGCAACCGAACAGACCACACTTCACTCATTTTCTTCGCCTCCAGAGATTTTCTTAGCTTTTTTTTCTTGAGCAAGCTCTCGATTAGTGCAGTCATCAATCAAGAAGTTCAACTTTTCTCTCTTGGTATCGTCAATTCTGCACCAGAAAGCAAACGGTGATTCACCGAATTGTTTGAACCATGAAATAATGTAGTCGTCGGTGTGGTATGGTTCTGGGAATAGATTACGCTTGAACATAGCGAAGTCCATTTCATTGTAAAGCAGACGTATGCCTTTCATGACTTCATCAGCCGAGAAGTAAAGAGTATCGTCACTCATTGAAATGCCTCCATCAGTAGCTTTCTAAGTTCATCAATAGGTAATGCGATAGGCCATCCTCCGTTGTTATGGATGCCGTCATGAAGACAAGTGATAGTATCTTTTCCGTATCTCGGTTTGCCAGGTGTCAATACAAAACCAGGCTTGATACAGAATGTGCAATCTGGCTCATGATGATTCATTGGTAAGTCAATGATGATAAATGGTTTCATACAATCACCTTCATGAATCGAGCATTGAAGCTGTCTTGATCTAACCAGCGAGTTGCCAGGTTGCCATCAAGAACCATGTATTTGAATCGCCATATGCTGCCTGTTTTATCCGTCTGGATAATTTGAACATGAACGTCTGGCATGACTCGAAAAGCGAACATCATTCAATCACCTCAGTGATCCATGCCATAAGAACAGGCATACCGACCATCAATAGGAGAAGTAATGCGGCCATAAGTGCGAAGCTCATTCAACCACCGCCAAAACACCTGTTCGCATCCATTCATCCTGAATAACACCACGAAGGATTTCAACAACAGCATCACGGTTCACGACAATGACACCATTTATGTCTACATCACATTCGGCCAATGTGCCTATAACTTCGATTAAGCGACTTACTATCTCTTGACTCATTGTTCTTCACTCTCCTGGTCGGTGAGCAAAGCTCTCATAAACAGAGGTGAGCATTTAGCTTCACGCTCTGCACCCATGATAACTTCACAGTCAATTTCAAGATCGTTTTCTTCAAAGCCAGCATGACGTAGTGCATCACGCACTAATTTCACAGTTGATTGAATCCATTTATCTACGATTAGGTTTGAAACATCAGTGGCTTGAGAGCCTTCAATGAGCAACCTAAGAGTGCCAGAGCAACGCTCAAGGTGAGCCTTAGCATCCCCCTCGAAACCATCAAAAGAAATGACTCTCTCCCATAGGTCTTTGTCTGGGTTATGGATCAAGAGTGGGGCGTTAATGTATGGCACTACTGGATGACATACCACTTCTTCATCAGTGGTAGCCATTTCAAGACCATGCTTCTCGGCCAGGGCCAGCACCCAATTTATTTCATTGGTAGTAAGACCAGAAGGTAGTTCCTCGCCTTCAATAAATGTTGTAGTCTTAGTGACGGTCTGGGTGTGCAGGTTTTTTGGGTTGCCTGTCAAATCCCACATGAGGCCATACTCGCTCACTTTGAGCTTGGCATCATCTGGTAGAGTTCCTGCAGCTAATCCTTTTACAGTTACAGTTCTTCGGGCGTATCGGTTTGTTTCAATTGGTTCGGTCATTGTGTTTCATCTCCGTTATTGTTTGTGCTATCACTATCACCCATATAAGGATGCTGTTGAAATAGATGTTTATTTTCTTCAATCTGACGGTCTGTCATTATCTCGAAAGCGATTGAAAGCTGCGCCTCAAGCTCATGGATTCGTTGATCCAGAGTAGCTATTTTAACATCTCGAAGGTCAAGCCTGGATTTCCAGAACTCATCACCTAATTTAATGCTCATGCAGCCAACTCCATTAGAGAAGCCCAATTGCCAGGGCTTAAATTGACACAGTGAGGGGCTACATTACCAGCAATCCATGAGTCATTCTTGGTGTAAAAGTCATTACCATAGGTCAATTTGAGCATGGTTTTTCTCATCTCTTGAGAGAATATAGGATCGAGTGAACCGCTTCTGGCTTCAATGTAATGGGTGACTTTTTTACCCTGTCGAGTGCCGTTTATACTACGTATATATTTCACTTGAACACCTTGCTCAATGAGCCACTTCTTAACCTGGCGAGCGTTTGGATTCATGCGACCACCTCACACTCTGGCAGCTCCATAGCACACCAGCCATTTTCTGGTATCAAAATAATTTCATCAAGTTCTCTGTGTGCTCTCTCACCGCCGCAGCCTTCGCACGTCTGAAGAAGTTGTTCTTCAGCAACCTTAATCTGCTCAATGAGTTCATCAATGAGGCCATCATTCATTAAAGTGGGTGCTCCCTTGAGAATATCAACCGCCTTCATGAGTGAAGTTCGAAGTGTGAGATTGTGACGCTCAAGAGGGCTTGAAGGATCAAATCTCTCTAAAGTTAAGCGTTTAACTATGTCAGTAATCTCCTGCAGCGTAGCGTTTTTCAGACTAATACCATAACAGAAGTAGTTCTCATTCACATCGAACAGGTCGCCCTTATCATCAATTAGCTTTTCAAGCTCACTGATTATTGGAGGCTTATTATCATCGAATTGGAATTTAGAATCGTGCAAAGTGAAGCCGACCAGAATATAGTCATCTCTTTTATCGGGCATACAAACGCCGTCAAAACCAGTTATGACAATCTCGACTTGACAATTCTTTCCGTTTGGTAGATCACGCATCCAAGCCTCGCAGCCGCCGCCTGTGCTACCCTCATAGAAGCCCTCATGAACGTCTATATGGTCGCTCATACGCCCACCTCATCATAGTGTCCTGCAGTCCATTTATGCTCCAGACCTTGAACTGCACATTGATTCTGCAGCCTCAAGGTTGAGTGCCATTCACTGACACCGCAGTTCTCACATCGTCGGGTGAGTCTTTCGCTTTCAATGCAGAAACAACACACCGATTCTTCAATGCTTAGAGCTTCAATAACTCTTTTATCGGGCAGGTCTGCAGGGATGATGTAATTATGGTTTTCATCAGTATCATAATGACCTAATTCTATTGTCATCAGAGAAGACTGCTGCTCATCACACTGTTGGCAGTGAGGATCGTATAAAGAAAAAGCTAATTCTCGAAGCACAAACTTTGAGGTTTCATCAAGAATAGCTGGGAGGTTCAAATCATCAGCGGCTTTTACATAGAGTTCAACTTTGGCCCTGGCCGAAAGTTCTGCCCAGAGTTCGTGATTCATGCGTTCACCCCCTGGGTGTTTGGCATATCAAGTGGGGCAATTCGCCATACTTGGTGAGCAACCTCCATGAATAGCATGAGGGAGTTGTTTTCTGGTGCTCCTTCGCTTCGCTGGTTTATACAAATGTTCCAGAGAAAGCTCTCAAGAGCGAGGTCTGTTTTAGTCCAACCAAAGTATTCATGTGGCTCATCAGTCTTCATATGGGTGGCAGTCTGCCAATAAGCACCCAGCACCAGCTTTTTTTGGTCTAAATGCAACCCTCGAATAATGCCAAACAGAGGTTCACACATATCCTTGATGAAGCGAGGCATCTCATTTTCACTTGGCATACTCACGCAACCACCCCTGGAAAAGATGAGATTGACACGTCATCAAGCCGGTGTCGGTTCGCATTAACGAACCCTGCACACTGATGAAGTGAAGGTGATGAGAAGGCAGGTGAGCCGTTGATCTTGACAAGCCAGACTCTCATTCAGTCACCGCCTTAATCAATGCCCTGGCACTCGGCCAAGTGTCAAGCTCAATAGCCCCTTCAGCATCCATTTCAAGAAGTTCTTTCGCAAGCTTTCTGGCGACTTTTTCAAGGTGTTTGACTTCAGCGATAAGTCCCAATACATCATAGGCTTCACTTTCAGTGATATGCCGACCATGAAGAAGGATTTTCGTAGTTCGCATTATTTTGTCTGTTTCAATCATGCAACCACCTCTTTCTGGAGGATCACAATAACTTGAGCCTGTTTATATTCATCTCTTTTGTATCTCATGTGCATCTCATACCCTGCGTTGTAGGCAAGGAGTCTATCTAATGTGAAAAGGTCATTCGAGAGCGAGGTGCTTTGAGTCATGTTGAGACACAAGGTATGTCCAGAGTCAAGAATTGTTTTGAGTTCAAGGATTACCGCATCTGTGTCTTTACTAAAGAATGAGAACTCTCTCATGCTCAAGTGCAATTGGGGTTTAGGCTGGTTTTCTGGGGTCGGGTTTGTTTTATTCATTTTGTTTCATCTCCTGTATTTTAGTCTAAACACTATCACCTATATTAAGGGATTGTTTAGAAGGTTTTTTATTTTGGGTTCTTTTACCAGCTACTTTCTTTCCAGGTGCTGCAGAATTAGCTATTTCAAACATAATTTCAAGCTCAAACAGACGTGTCATACGCTCGATCTCCAGAACATTTTCATCATGATGCCTCGCTTATCATCAGAAACATCGAATATAGTTGCTGGATAATTCGCTGCCCGAACCATGACATAGACCTGCTTCTGTTTGAATCCTGTCGGGTATGTTTTGACAGACCATTTATTAGAGGTGCAGCTCCAATTCGAAGGGCGTTCCTGGTCGGTCATAATTGAAACGAATAGTCCTCTTATGTCTGGATGGTTTGACTGGATCAGCGAGCGAACCCGCTTCATCATAGTGG
>TARA_R110001592_G_scaffold118031_2_pt1 | contig 19981 bp, 22 predicted proteins | sample TARA_R110001592 | Tara Oceans TARA_R110001592 (sample SAMEA4398387) | marine metagenome | biome: Polar Biome; feature: [SRF] surface water layer (ENVO:00010504); material: water (ENVO:00002006), including particulate matter (ENVO:01000060) such as... | depth 5 m | reverse complement strand
CAACATTTTTATAAGCTTTATAGAACTCTCCTGGAAGACTATTACCACCTTCTTTTCGCATCTCTTTATAAGCAATATCTATAATTTGATTTCTAGCAACTTCTGCCATAGCATAAATTATAGTATAGTGAAATTTAGGCTTAGAAGGTGCATCACCGCCATGTTTGATTTCACTTATTAATGCTGCTATTTTTGCTTTTGTTAATGACATCTATATTCCTTTAGTTTTTACCAACTCAGCATATTGAATTAATTGATCTTCTCTTATGTTTATTCCCATATAACCTATAATGACTCTAGCAATATCGTTTAACAATATTTCTGGCAAATCTATATCTACACTAGAAGAAGGGTCAAAGATAGGATTATCATTTGTGTCTAAAGCATATCCCCATACTGGAGTTGTTATTTTCTTTAAGTATGTAAAAGTAACCGAACCTAAGTCTTGAGGACTAAACAAAACTTTTGTTTTATTATAAAAGTTACACACTGGAAATTCGTGAGTTGGTTTTTTAATTGCGTTATTAAGTCTTCCTGTCCAATTATCATCTGACATAACCTCTACTGCAATAGGCTCTACATCAGGAGTGCCTGTTTCTGAATTGTTTTCAATACGCCTATATGAAATTGAAGATAAATAAACATAGTCCGATGGGATAGTCATAAACCCACTATCATCTACACTTAACACTTGTGTGTTTTTTAAAAACCTTAAATCATCTTTTACTTTCTGGGTTATGTCATAAGCAACACTTGGAAGAGGCTGCATAGGACGATACTCAGAAACTAAACCAATAAGCCATCTCTCAATATCGTCAATAGACCTAGACACAAGCATGTTAAACTGCTTTGGAGAATAATTGTTCCCTGACTGCTCTTTATTTGATATATAATCAACGTATTGTTTAAGTGTGTCTATTGAAATCATTGACTCTTATTATTGTATTTTAGTTACCTGAAAGTCTTGAATGTTTGTTGTTTGAACGCCATCAGTAGCTACTCTTACTACTATATCTAAATGATCTAGAGTGAAATCTTGTCCTGCAAAAAGACCTTTAGAAGAAAATAAAGTTAGAGATCCTGTAGAAGCTCCTGCTGAATCCGTATAATCAATTCTAAGTCTGTAATAAAAATTTATATTACTTTTATAAAACACCTCTATTCTAATAGCTGCATTAATACTAAGAGCAGGAAAACTCCAAGAAGCAGGAAGGCTTATGTTACCTGTACCTAATTTAATATTTAAAGTACCAACATGATCAACTAATTTAGTTGCAGATGTTCTTATTAATAGTCCATCTCCAACTTTATTTAAAGTATTTCTTAATAAAGAAAAAGTTTTTACAGGGACTAAAGAAGCACTAGAGCTTCCTTGAGCAACAAAATCATTGTGCAATGAAATAACATTGTCTTGTCCTAATCCAGCAAAAGATAAGGTTAAATTATCTGACTCTGAAAATGAAGAGTTGCTATCAATATATGATACAGCTAAAGTAAAATCAGTTGTATTGTCCGTTACAGAAGTAACTTCTCCAAACCAAAACTTAGTAGAGTCATCTGATTTAAAAATTTTAACCCTTCCAAACGCTCCACCGTTATTAAAGCTTTCAATAAATTCATTAACGTCTATGCTGTCGCTATTTACATCTGATACATAAATTTCAGAAACAGAAGAAGAGGTTGCAGAATTAAACCTTAGTTGTCTAGAAGATGGTCCACTTGAAGTTGTTGTAGAAAAAACCCAACTACTAGAGTAGCCTCCAGGATCACCTACAGCTCCTGTAGCTCCATTAGTTCCATTAGTTCCGTTTGTTCCATTAGTTCCATTAGTTCCGTTTGTTCCAGCAGCACCAGCAGCACCAGCAGCACCAGCAGTACCTGTTGGTCCTTGAGGTCCTTGAGGCCCTGCAATAGTAGTTACCTGAAATGGATTTATAACTTCAGAGATTGATGTATCACAATCAGCAGGAGTAGTTTCAGAACATGATGAAGTATCACAACCACACTTATCTGTACAAACTAATATTTTACCTTTATAAGATGCAGCTAATTCTAGATTACCGCATTGTAACGCCATTTTATATAAGTTATAATATAATACTGCGTCATCTAATTCTTTTCTAGTTGCAGAAGCTAAAGTTGGATTACTATTCTTTTGAGTGTCGTATTTATTACTAATACTTTCAATACAGTTGTGTAAATCGCAAGAACCATCTGCTTTTACTACTACAATTTCTTTCTGGCCATCAAGCAAATACACTACAGGACCATCTCCAATATTTACGGTGATAGTAGATTGAATTTTTGCTGTCCATGTTTTTGTTGCTATAGGAGTAGCTGTGACTCTTTCTAAAGAAGATACTGTGTTTGAAAGACTGCTTTCTGCTGGTGGAACTAAAGTATGAACCCTAGAAACACTCACTAAATAACTTCCATAATCAGTAACATCTACACTTGTTAAAGTTGCCTGCTCTAAATCATAAGACACATCTAACTTCAAACAAGGAACGTCTAACTTATAGTTAAATGTACTTTCTGAAAGATATTGACCTGGGTCTGTTGATCCAGATATTTGAACCCTATACTGAATTGAGTAATTTCCCTTTAGTACTTTCCTGTTAACATCTAAAGGAAGTTTTACGGTGCTAAACAACAAAGAAACGTTAGCGTCTATATCTGGAGTTGCAAAACTACTATTTTGATAAACTGTTGCCCCTGTTGGGTCTATAATGGTAAATATACCAACTACATCTGTAAGAGCTATACCAAAAGTCCCAACATAGTCAGTGCTGTCTGTGAAAGAGAACACTTTAGAGGAACCTGATAAATCAAATGTAGTACTTAAATTAATTGAACTATCTATAAAAGCCATTGTGTATTTTTTTGTAAATATATGAATAAAAAAGCTACATTCCCACTATAAAAAATAGAAACGTAGCTTTTAATACATTACAAAAACAATACTAAGCTTTTGCTGTCGCGTCTTTTTTAGGATGTTTTTTGCTTTTTGTAGGTGTAGGTAAAGTTTCTAGCTTCGCTTCTTCTACTTTTGTTCTTAAGTATTGTCTCCAATTTTTGTCATCAAACTTAATTAAATAAGTAGCGAGTCTACTAATTCCTTCTTCACCACCTCTAACTTCACAAATAGCCTCATCTTCTTTTCCTGTTGCTGTAAGTAAATACCATTTACCTATATCTTTGTTATGCTTAATAATATTAAACTCTATAGAGTCATTTATTAAAGCTAACAATTCTACATCTCCATCAGAACCTACTTTATCTAAAAAGGTATCTAATTTAATCTCTAAATCTCTTCCTGAAATAAAAGGTTTAATAGACATTTGAATCTCTTCAATATCCATAGAATCTATTCCTGGTATTTGATAACTTTTAGCAATATCTGTAATTTTTTCTAAAGAAAGAGACAATAACAAAGTTGTAACTCTGTTTTCTTTCTTAAATAATTTAGATGCTGTTTTAGCTTCTTTCGCTTTGTTTTCAGTAAAGAAAAAAGTTTGTTTATCTTGTGCTCTATACTTACTAGTTGCATTCCTGTCACTTAACACCAAGAAAGCAATAAGATCCATGTCTTTTTCATCAAGAGTTAATTCTCCTGTGTGACCTATTTGAGTGGTTAAAGGATAATAATCTTCAACAACTTTATTGCCTATTTCTTTAGGTCTTTTTGTCTTGTAATATCTAAATAATAAAGAACCTTCATCAGTATAAGTACTAAATGTATTTTCTAAATTAAAACTTCTTGGGATTTGCCATCTCTTGTTTACATTATCGAATTTCTTAAGACGATTTACAAGTTTAAATGTTACAGGGAATTTTTCTATTCCTAAATTAGCAAGATATGCTTTGTTTACTTTTTCTTCTTTTCCGTTTAATTCTAACATTGGTGTTATTTTTTAGTTGAACACATTATTGTTAATAATAAAAGCTCCTGAGATAACCCAGGAGCTTTTTTAATTTGTCATTATTAAGGCTTGACAATAACCATTTGATTACCTGCTGCGAAGTGACCGCCAATTTGCGTTCTTAAATCGTAGTGGTTTACATCTTTAGAAATAACTTTCAAACCGTTTCCAGCTCCATTTATTTGCCAAGACTCCATCATTCTTGAGTAGTTACCCATCGCTTTGTAACGACACCCAAAAGTAGGTACATCATTCTGAGTTTTAGTATCTTTCTTCTTTCCAACTGGACACCAGATACCTTGTTTAGAGTAGTTATATCCAGCAGCTCCGTAAAGTTTTGCGTGAGATAAAATACCTAATTGTTTAAAAGCAAATGTACGTCCTGCTTTCGTTAAACATTTGAAACCAACTGAAGCAGCTAAACCTTCGTCACCACCAAACATTTCGCTGTAAGCAGATTTAGTGTAATTAATATCAGTTGTTGCAAAATAACTAACTAAAGCATCTTCAATATCTACATTTAAGTCGATACCATTAAAACAAGCAATGTTTCTAGAAGCAAACTCCTTATCTAACAATTTAGCTGTTTCGTTGAATTTAGCAACACTATAAGAACCTGCTGTATAGTTCACAATGTTTCCATTAGACTCAACATATGGGAATAAACCTTCAGTTGATTTAATTGTTCTTTGAGTAGCTGAATCAACTAATGCTGCGTTTGTATTTGTAGTTTTTCTACCAAATAGTAATGCTCCATCAATTTTCAAGTTCATTCTATAATCAGCGTCTAACTGACCCTTAACATAATAAGCGTTAATAGCTCGTCCACTTGAATCTTTATCAAACCATTTTCTGTTTGTCATTTCAGTACCAGTAACACTCATACGCTCTTTAATAATTTGAACATTGTTCGTGTACTTGTACGTTCCTGCAAATGCAGATTCTGGCTGGTCAGAACCTTCAGAGAAAGCTGCCGACATAATAATTAATTCTTGACCTGCTGCTATTGCTGGAATGCTATCACCTAATTGGTTAGGTGTAAGCTGAACAGTAATCGTTGGTACAGTACCAGAAATACTAGTAACTGAAGCAGTAACTCCATTAGGGAACATTACAATATCCCATAATCTTGGGTAGTACTTGTTCAATCTAATATCAGTTGACGCTTGTAAAACGATATTTTGAGGTGCATTTGCTGCTGCTGCTGATGTAGCTGCGTTAGCGTGAATTGTTTCATGAATCCAATCTTCTTCATGGTGAGAATACTCATCTTGAGAAACTGGACTTTTAAATCCTAATGAATCAATAGTACGGAAAAATCCTACTCCTTGATCTCCTTTAGAACGAAATAAGGTATTTAATACCTCTGGTTTATCAATATCAAATGTTGATACGATGTCCGAAGCATATTCTGCTGCGAAACTATTTAAATCTGATGCTGCCATTTTATTTAATTTTTAATTTTATTTAATTTTTCTATCTTAACTTCACTCCTTCCATTCGTTCAATCATAGCAATGGCATGATCACTTCTAGTCATTTTAGTTTCAGAATCTCTTACTTCAGTTTCTGGAACCGCACTAGGATTGTGGTCACTTTTTATTTTTTGTTCTTGAGCCTGTGAAACTCCAAAATCATACGATGCTTTCATCATTTGTTCGTGGTTTTCTTGTATAAACAAGTTCATAGCCATTGATTTTACATTTTCAACGTTTTCAGATGTAAATTCTAATCCCGAATCAGATATGATATTAAATACTTTATCATCTATCAAATCTTTTTGTTCTTCGTTTATAGAATACTCAAACCCAAAATCGTATTTCAAATCAGAAACACTATTTACCTTATCTGTAACTACTCCGTCCCATTTCTCTATTCGCTGTTCATCAGCATAATCTAGTTCTTCATTTGTTGGCCCTGTCTGAGTTTCAGAGCTTGTTCTAGGGGTCATTGCTTCTTTTTGAAGATTAACAAGGTTTTCACGCTCGCTTTTAGAATCTCTTTTAAGCTCAATAGCTCCTAGCTTCATTTCTGTAGAATCATATAATTCCTCATCAAGCTTGTATTTGTTGTTAAGATATTCTGTCGCTTCTTGATCTGTTAAGCCATCATTAGCTTTAAGAGACATCTTCATAACATCAAATTCACTCTTTTGGGAGTAATCAACTGACACTACCTCAGAATATACTTTAGGATCACCTCCTTTAAGTATAAAATCATTTAATCCTTTTACATAATCACTTGCGAACTCTGGCTCCCTCTCGCTCTTATCCAATAACTGATTATACTCATCCACTAGCTGATCATACTCTGTGGCTAATTCTAATATTCCTGAATCTTTAAACTCTTGTTCCGACTTGAACATTCCATCTGACATTTCGTCAATGTACTCATCGGCACTTAGTTCGTCAAACTCTGAACTATTAGTTTCCTCAGAAACTACTTCTGGAGTTTCCCCTTCTACAACATTTCCTTCTTTCACCGTTTCGGCTACTGGCTCGGTTTCTGTATTCTCAGGATTAACTTCCTCCGTATTTTCTACGGTTTCCTCAGTTTTTGGAGCTTGATATGGTAATCCAGCGTCCTCAAACATTGCTGCTGTTATGTCATCTTCTGTACTCATTTTGAATAATTTTAAGATATTTTGTTAAATAATACTGTAAAGATATAATAATATTTTATTAAAATGCAAATCACTTACCTAAAGTTTTGTCTGAGGACTTCATTAGCTCCTCATCAAGTTTGTAATAATGTTGTTTTGATTTAGAATTATCGTCATGTTGAGCCTTATCAGACCTCTCCTGCATTCTAAGTCCTGACTTAACCTGCTCAACCTCTATTTCCTTACGAGCCTTAGCTGCTTCAGTATTCTGAATCTTACCTAAGTCTTGTTCAGATTTTTGTTGTGCAAGTTGTGCTGCTCCTTCTTGACGTTGTTGTTCAAGTTGTGCTTGTACTTGGTCTTGACGCTCCTGTTCTTGATTTTCTTTAATAGCTAAATAAGCTTGAGCTAACTTAATAGAACCTTGATCAATAAGCCTAGATATATACATATAGTCTGACATCCTAATACCTATACCTCCTTGTTTTTTTGAGTTAGAAGACTGTATGGCCATTTGTTTAATTTCATTTTTCTCAGCATCAGATGGCCTCATTTGTATAATTAAACCTAACTCTTCAAGTCTAGTCTTAGAACTTTGCTTCATTATATTAACAGAATTGTTTCCAATAGCTTTTGCTAGTCCTTTTACTTCACCGCTTCTAATCCTAACCTGCCACCTTACTAGCATGTTTTGAGCTAATTGAGTTTTTAGAGTTTTATATCCTATAAATAAATTATGCATTACATTATTAGTAGCTCCTACTTGCATCTTAGATGTCCCAACAGGAGTTTCAGTACTTAAGGTAGATGCATCCATTGCAGGAGATATTCCTGTTATTTGACGTATCATCTCAATATCATGATTAAGTATAGTAATGTATTCATTTAACTCTGAACCAATGCCTCCTGAAATTCTATCTATTGGAGAGGGTTGATTACCTGTAAACTGAGACTGATGAGTACTAGCTTTATATACAACATCACCAGTCTGTCTATATAATCTAAGTATATCTAATGGACCCATTTTAGAGCCTCCCATAGATATTCCTGTAAGAGCACCAACTTCTACCTTAATTCCAGAAGGAGCAGACATTGCTATAGCGTTCTGCATCTTTAACCATGTCAACTGAATGTTGTCAGCTAATGGAACAATAGAAGATAATATTGATTTTTCGTTTTCTCTATAAGCTTTAAAAGATAAACAAACTTCTTCTGAGTCGTTCTTTGGAATATCTGTTTGCTCACCCCAATTAAAAACAGTTTCAGTACCAACTACCCAACTTACTTTTCTAATTTTTTTCTTTTTTACCGTATGAGATTGTCTCTTTTCAGTTTTCTTTTTCTTGTAATCAAAGCTTTTTGGGTAATACATGTAACTACCTCTAGATGTTTTTTTCTTTTCGTACTTCTCTAAATCATAATCTATAAATTCAACATCCACAACACATACATCATAATCATCACTAGATTCACCAGGGTTTACTTCATTTGAAGACCCATTACTTTCATAATTTCTATACTTATCTGCTATTTGTGAAATTACCTCATCAGGTATCTCAGGAGCTCTTTCTCTTAATTGAGCAATAGTCATTTTTCTAATCTCTCCAGCTGACTTCATGTTTTTATGTGAAGGATCAGAGCTATAAGAAATTATCGCATCTCTTGGATTAACATACCTGCTTTTTACTTGTTTTGAAATTGGATCTACATAATCTCTAGCCATTGCTATTCCTAGATCAAATAAATCGCTAAATATTCTTCTTTTTATATCCTCCCATGATGACATATCATAAGACCAGTTTAAAGCTTTTTCATAAGCTATTTCAATAGCTAGTTTAAAAGAGCCTAAGTCCTTCATCATCTCAAGTTCCTCTACACTTTTTGGAACAAAGTTAGGCATTCCAGGCATCTGAGGCATTCCTTCAGTTGCAGCAGGATCTTCTCCTAACTCTTCTGATAAAAACTTGTTGGCCCAAACTCTCCATTTCATACTATCTTTGTCAGAAACTGATTTTTCATCAAGAGCATCAATAAAAACATCATACTCCATTTTATCCAACATTCCCATCACTACTCTCTTAAATTTAGGAATTACAGATAAAATATCCCAAGACACATTCATGTATCCTTTTCTTTTATTTGTTTTTCTATCTCTAGGAGATAGTCGATCCATGTATTTAGTTACAGGTTGATTACCTTTAGCATATAACCTTAAAAGATCAATTTCTCCTCTAACAGAAAAAGGGACTGTTAACTTGTTGTTAACGTAGTCTGCGTATAGAGCTTCAGCATATTGCTTATACCACTTTTCATCTTTATTTTTTGGGTCTATATTGTGTTTTGGGTAAGTAACATTCTTACCTATATAAGAGTTTGCGTTGAACATCTATACGTATTTTTTTCCAAATATAAGAATAATAATTAATATATTATTGCAACTAACCTCTTTATGCTAATGCAAGATAATAGGTTTAAGGAAAAGGTAAGAAAAATCAAGTTATCCCCTTACCCCTTAATAAGAAAGATAACTTTTATTTACTTACCGAATATGCTGACGCTGAGTAATTAGGAATCAGAATGAGGCTCTAAGAGGTCACAAGTTGTCGAAAGACCTTGCTTAGATTTAAAAGATAAACTGGCTTAGTCTCCCCACTGTTAATGCTTGTTTTGTTTCATGCACACGTATGAAATGTGTAAGCATAAAAAAAGGTTTAGCCATCTAACCTGCTAAACCTTTAAGTGCAAACCCATATCAGAGAGTGAGCAAAATATTATAAGATTATAAGTGTTAGATGTGAACCTAAATTCAGTACTTACGACTGCAAATATATAATAAAATATATTAAAACCAAAAAACCCAAAGAAATAATCTCTGGGCTTTAGGGCTATACTATGAATATAACAAGGGAAGAATTGAATCGGCACAAATATATATAAAAAAAATAGCAACTCAACTAAAATTGCTACTTATAATTTAAAAACTCGTAAATGAAAAGTGCTTTGAAAAGAACATTTAGTTGATTAGCACATAAGCTAATATACGACATTATTATATAGGATAATCAAATTCATCAAATAAATTCACATCTAACTCTTCCTGCTGAACTCTGTTTATTACCTTATCTCCCTTTGCTTGTATAAGAGCAAGTCCATAAGCTACAAATAAATCATAATCCGTCATCTTCTCTTCAATTTCTAAACACTGTCTTAAAAACTCAACAGAATCTTCTCTAGAACCATGCTTTTCAATATAAGTCTGTATCTCTCTAAATATTTCATCTCTAGTAATCTCAGTTGTAAATGTACCAGGCTTTTTATTAAATATACCAGTCCTCCTATCTTTTCCGTACCACAAGTATGCTGGATAATTTCTATCTATAAAGTAGTCCCATAAGAAAGGTACATTTATCTCTACATTTAATTCAAACCCATAATAAATAGCCATCATCAACATATCTTCTCCATATTCATTCTTGGTCATTGGCCGAAAATTATATCGACAAACAAACTTATTAGTAACCCACTCACTCACATCTTTATCTGAGTTGTCTATAGAAGAATCGTGTCTTTGAAATACAGCCCCTGAACCTTGTGACCTTTTACCGTTACTTGTTTTTATAAACTTAAATGGATCGGCTCCCCCTGTAAATCTATTTGTGTTTCCTGGAATCTTAAGTCCATTATCTATAAAAAACTTATTTCTATCACCCTTTTCTAAGAGTAATGAAACCTCAAACTTCCCTCTTGGATTTGGCTCCCATACGACCTCAGTATCAGGAATATTATCTTTCCATTTAAAATTACCTTTTGTAGTTGGAGCTTTCTCGCTAAAAGTAACCTCATCTATTCTCTCCTCAATAATTTTTATATTAAACTTACATTTAGATGAGTCTCCCCTAAAACACTCTCTAAACATTGTAGGGTACATACGTATAAACTCTGACAAACCATCAAAGTCATCAGCAGCTATATATCCTTCTCTAGTATTTTGCAAATATTGCTTGGCTTCATCCATTAATGAATTACCAAACTTATCAATAAATCCCTCTAGTCCATCGTGAGCAGGAATAAATAAGTTATAAAGACCAGATAAAGTTCTGCCATTTTTAGTTCGCATTTTATCTTTTTGCCAATGGTCATAGTGAGATTGGTCGCATAACTGCTTAAACCTGGACCCACCACCTTTATCCATTTCACCAACAGTTGAGGTATAGGCAGCCTTTCCAACAATTATTCGTCCAGTAGACAGACATTGCTTTACAACATTGTGCCTCAATAATATATCTCCATCGGTAAATTTTCCGCTTTCATCAGAATGATACCTTAATAGCTTACGCGAATCATAACCTTTAATATCCGATGATTTAAAATCTATTTTAGAACCAAGAGCTTTAGCTTTAGCAACTAACCTTCCAATTACAGAAGATTTTGAAGCAGGCTTTCTAAATAACATTGTCTTTTTAGGATCGTCAGAACCTTGAAACAAAGGCTTAAAAAAGAAAGGTAAAGACTTCCACCCTGGAACTAAATGGTCCGTAAACACATCCTTAGCATGTTCTTCAGTTGCTGATTGAATACCTGAATGCTTTCTGTACATTCTTGATGTAGTTTCATATAGCCATACTTGAGCTTTATTTGTCGCTCCTTCACGCCTATGCTTTGGATATATAAACCCAAAAGAATCTTTATCTTTTACACAAAAGTCTGCAAAAATAAAAAACTTTCTATCCCTGCTTCTATATTCTGGAACACCTATATCTATTTCCCAATAACTTATATATAAGTAATTTGTACCTGTTATATATGTAGGGACTCCATTATTATAAAACCAGTAACCGTTAAGTCTTTTTTGCCACTCAGATTCTATGAAGTCTATTTCTTCCTTCCACTCATGATAGTTTTCTTCTAAAAATGACTTTACAGAAAGAAGAACTCCATTACTTTCTAAAGTTTTTTTGTCTATAAATAACTGAGGGCTTTGTTCTAGCTCAATTAACCTTTCAGGAATAACTGGCCTATTAAATATTTGGTCTTCTGGACTTAATCCAAATCCATCTATTTTTGTTAAATCACCGTATTGAGGCAATGGTATTTCTATCTGCATCAAATCTGGATCATCATCATTTATGACTAAGTATTTTTCTGGAGGACTATATAATTCTTCCATATTAACCTATATTAAATGCATAATCTTCAGGAGATAGTAATAATTGCTTTCTAGCTTCCTCTTCTACATAATCATATAAATCGTCAGTAAGGTATTTATTTGTGTCCTCATTAAGTAGCTCAACCTCTAACTCTCTTAATTGGTCAGAATTTTTCTTAGCCTGAGAAAACACCGCTTGTTTGTCTTTAGTCTCCTTAGCATTTTCATCATCTGGGTCAATAAGCTGTAATAGTGTGTTGTAAAAAGCTTCTTGTCCTGAAACAAGTAATGAAAAGTTTCTTGAACCCTGCATACGACAATACCTAATTATCATTTTATTGATAGCTTCGTTCTGACAGTTAAGCATTTGTTTCGCAATAGGAGAAAAAACATTCTTTCCTGCAACAACCTTAGATGTAAATCCAGCTAGTCTAGCAGCTTCAATTTTTCTTTTTATTATGTTTTCTATAGAATCCTTTAACGGAGAGTTCTTGTCATAGAAATAAACTATATACCTAAATATCTTTTCTAGATTGGCTTTTGCTGAAGCTTCAGCTACTTTATTAAATTCTGAGTATTGCTTTAATTTTGGATATACTGATAAAATGTTTGACCCCAAAGGAAGCAAACTAACATCATACATCATATTGCTAAAGTCGTATTCGTTTTCCATAATTTATATAAAAAGAAAAGAGGGAACCACCCCTCTCTTCGTAACCAAACAACTATTGAAAACTAGAACGTTTTCTTTAGAATTATCTATATTAACGAAAATATTTTTAATAGGTTTCATTTTTTTAAGAAAAAATTACCGTTATATCCGTTTCTCTCATGTGCAAATAGCCTACACCGTCTATTTCTATTGGTGTTCCAGCTACTTTATTAAAAGCAATTCTTTCTCCTTCCTTTACCCTGTAATTCTCTTTTTTATCTCCTATCATGTGAACGGTTCCCATTTTAGCAGCATTTAAATTTTTAGAATCAATTATTATTATGCTTCCTACGTGATCTATTTTTGGATCTTCTTTTATTAATACATATGGCTCTACTATTCTCATTAGTTAAATTTTACATGTTTATATAATTTTTCTGTAATTACAGCAACAACATCTCTTCTCTGCATCCTGTAAAGTTTTTTATCTTTATATACATCATTATAAAGTTCTGATTGAATAGGTAAGTCACTATTAGTACTATACATAATAATATCTCCTTCCTTCATATCATCTTCATACTCTACTTCCATAGGCTCAGAGGCAAAACCCTTAACAGGCTCACCAGCATGAATAATCCTAGCAAATTTTGTGCTTTTTAAATTTTTTACAGAATCAGGCATTTCTAATATTCCATTCTCATATTCGTTTCCCTCCGTTAATTCGACAAGAATAAAGCCGTTAACAGGAATAAACTTATCATTCCTTATAGAAAAAAATATTTGATCATAAGGAACTAGCCATAATGGTTCATCATTTTGATCTTTAAAAACCATTCCGCTAGTCTCAACTAACTCTTTCATTAGGTAGTGAAAGAAAACCTTGTCTCCAGGCTTAACTTCAATACCTACGTCAAAGTCCAAAGATAACGGACTACCTATCATAAAGAATGTATCTCTAGGTAATTCTATAACTTCTCCAAATGTAGGTAAGTGCTTTTCTACGTCTACAGTAGTGTCTAGATGTAGCTTTAGCCCACTATCTAATTCTACCTCATCGCGTTTCATATGAGGCTTAACTAATATATGATTAAATAACGGTTTTATCATTTCTTCTTTTTCTTTTTTATTCTATCTGAAAACTTTCCAACAAATACGTGCTCAAAAGAGTTTGCTGCTTTAGAGTGTTCTTTAACATAAACAATACTATCTCCCATCTTAACAGAAACTAAGCTTCCATTAGCTACTTTTGTTTTTACACTTTTAGCGTGACGATCTTTGTCTTTGTCAGACATTGCACTCCACCAGGATTTGTATTGAATTGCGGTCATTGGTAGAGATGTTCCCTTATGCTCTACCACTATTATATCATTAGGAGATAACATTTTGTTTCTATTTTTTGATACCCTTATCTTTTGTATGGTCGCTAGGATAACTAAAATAGCTATTAACAATACAAAGGAATAATGGTAAATATTCATACTGTATATAATGATTCAGTACAAATTTAATAAAATAAGTGGAATAAAAAAGGGAATCTACTTAAAGAATCCCTTTTAATTAATTTGCTACAAGAAAAGATGCTTATCTCATTTTACCTGCTTTTACTTTTTTCTTTTTTCTTTTAGAAAGAGGCTTATATTGTTTATAAAAAGTGTCTGATTTTTTTCTATCTCTTTTTATTTTTGTTTTAGTTATTACCTTATCACCGCCTTTTCTAAATTTTGTAGTAATTTTTTTTCTTCCTCCACCAGGTAAATCATCATCTCTTTCTACTATTTTAGATCTTTTCTTAGGATCAACAGCTCCTTTATAATCTTTTGAATATAATGTTTCTTTAACTACTTTCTTTTTTATTTTAGAGGGTTTTCTGATACCTTTTTTGTAGACAGCTTTTTCTTTAGTTGCTAAAGTGTAATCAGGATTTATTAAAGCTACTTTATCAGCCTTTCTTCTTTCTTTTTGTGCCCTGGTTTCTGGAATAGTTGTTTTTTTAGCTGGTTGTCCTTTTTTAGGGTCTTCTATAGACTTACTAACCTTAGCCCTCATCTCCTGGCCTGTTGTTTCTTTCCAGTCAGTTGACTTTAATTTACTAGCGTCACCTTTATTCAGGGCAGGAACGTTGGTTCCTTTTACTTTAGCATATTCTCCACCAACGGTTCTTTGATATTTTATTTTATCTCCAACAGTACCTGGAGATTCTAATTTTTTACTTTTTAGCTTACTAGCTGGAATAATATATTGCTTTGACTTAGCTCTTTTTACGCTTCTTTTTTTACCTTTTCTGCCTGGGTCATCAATCATTCCTTTAAGCTGATAAGAACCTGCCCTACCTTCTTTAAGTTTTTCTGAACTTTTTTCTATCTCAACTTTACGAGAAAACCTTTTCCTTCTTTTAACTGACTCTTTAAGACGTTTTTCGTCAGTAGGGTCCTGTGCTTTTTTTCTTTTTTTTCGCGCCATAACAATATTATGTGTAATAATAGCAAATATAACAATTAATAAAACACAACAAAACTATTATCGCATAAATCATTGACTTTTAATTTCCTCATAAGAAAGTATTTTCTAAATTTTTTGTATGCTCTTGCCGAAATAGCCAAATCCATTTCATCTTCTTCTACATACTGAGATCTTACAAATAAACTTATCTCAAAACCATGTCCAATACTACGAAGAAGTGAAGCTGTAATATTTACATAAGTATTTACAGGCCATTTACGAGCATGTATCATAACTGAGTCGCTATATATGTATTCTGTAGCATTTTTAGATATTTTAACTACTTCTTTCGTGTTCAAGTTGACCCATACATTTGCCTCTTGGTTAAAGTCTAGCACTTTAAAATAAACAGAGTCTTTTTTGGCTTGTTTATTAAACCCTAAGTCAGTTAACGATTCTGAGTTGGCCCATCTTAGCTCTTTTACTTTTTGAAATGACTGTGCATTAATAACTCCTGTTACTAAAATTGCGATTGTTAAAATTAAGTTTTTCATATTTTTTTTGTTTGATTTATATGGTCTAACGCTATGTTTTGAGAAATGTTACAAAAATTTGTGTAATATTATTAATTATTTTACATTTGTGCCTATGAATATAGAAGAAAAAACAAGAATGAAGACAATGATGTTAATAGGAGTACAGTTATTTCTAGAAACTCATGACGAACTAAAAGACACTACAGACTACACTAAAAGATTGAAGTTTACTGCAAGAGAATTTAAAAAAGAATTAAGAAGGAGTCTTGATAGTCAAGTTGGAGTATTGTTTGAGCAAGATCATCAGGTTGAGTTAGTGAATGGGATAATAGAAGATGTTGAGACTTATGTAAACGAAATTTTAAAAGATATAAAAAAATGACCAAGGCAGAAGAGAAGGAATTAAACAGTCTTTGTAACTTTTACATAAAAGACCAGAAGTTTATTAAGGCATTTAAAGCAGGAATTACTAAATTTATAGCGAAATATCCAAAAGGACTTGTAAAAGAACAATCCTTAGAAGATATGATTAATACAATAATAGATAAAAAACTTAATGAGCCTTGATGATGCTTTTGGATTTGACCTAGATCAACTAGGGTTAGTTATGCTATTAGATATATTTGAAGAAACAGCTATATATACATATGAGCGAGAGTATTCAATAAAAATGGAAGAAGGAAAAGTAAAGGCTTGGTTTGGTGAAAAGCTAAAACATCAGACAAAAGAAATGAAAGGGTTTGAGTGTCTAGAATCTGCATTAGTGCATGCTATAAGAGAACACATTAAAAGGTCAGAAAGAAATAATTAATTTCTGTAACTTTTTTTATTTCTTACCGTATTACTACAAAAACCAAACAATTACCAACATGTCAGAACTAAATGAAGAAACTTTGAAGTTAATAAAAGACAATCCTAAGATACTTAATTTGTGTCTTAAAAAGTGGATAAAGGGATACAAGCTAGATAGAGAGTTAAATGTTAATTGGGATAAGCTTCTTGCTTTGTTTAATAAGATAACTGAGAAAAATGCTAGGGTGATACCAGCTAAAGCAAAGGGCCAAATTAGACAGAGGTTAAGAGAAGGATATAGCAAAAGAGACTTTAAGACAGCTATGGAAAATATAATGAAAGATAACTATCATCAAGAAACACAATATAAATATGTTACTTTAGAGTTTATATCTAGGGCAGATAAATTATCTAGGTTAGTAACTCAAGATAATGCTCCAATAAAAAAGAAACCTAATACATTTAGATAATATGGAAGAAGAAATGATAGAATGCCCTGATTGTGAAAATGGTACTCAGCACCTAAGTAACTACGTGTCGCAAGAATGTGATACATGTAGTGGCACTGGAGAAATAGAAGAAGAATAAAAACTATGAAGGAAGGATTTGAAATTGTAACCGCAGACAGTGTAGTAGAGAGTCTTAGGGTATTTAGAGACACTTATAACGAAAGAGGAAAGTATTTGGGGTTCCCTAATATACATAAACATTATTCTATGCAGCTTGGAACTTGTACTGACTGGACAGGATACCCTCGGTCAGGAAAGACCCAAGTGCTTATGGAGATGTTGCTTAATACTTCTATGTATTACGGATGGAAGCATTTAGTATATTTTCCTGATGTTGGAAATAAGCAAGAAATCATCGCAGATTTACTTCATAAAAAAACAGGAAAGGGGTTTGATCCTAAATATAAAAACCTAATATCTGACGATGAAATATATACTGAGACTCAGTGGCTGTTAAAACACTTTTGTATTCTTACGAAGAAAGAGGTCAAAGCTAAGATAACTCCGTTTGAGTTTTGGGACCTAGCGGTAATGATGAAAAAAGAAGCTGGGATACATACAGCCTCAATAGATTCTTGGAAAGATCTAAATCATCCATACAAAGAATATGGAGGTTATGCCACTTATCTAGAAGAGGTTTTACCTTACCGAAATCAAATAGCAGAGGACAATAATCTACACTTGCACACTATAATACATCCTAAGCTTACAGAGAAAGACAGCAAGGGCAATCGCAAGCCACCAAACCCATTTGACCTAAAAGGGGGAAGTGAATGGTTTAACAGCGGAAAGTCAATGATAACAGTACACAGAGAGAATCCAGAGGGCAATTTAGCTGACATTATTTTTCACAAAATGAAACCAAGAAGTGTTGGTACAGTTGGAGCGACTACATTAATGTTTGATTTAGCCAGCTTCACTTATTTTAATTATGATGGCCCAAAGAGGGTTTATGCATCTAAGGATAGTGAACACATGAAAATACATGATGAATCTCTTGAGCCTAACTTAAAATTCGATGAGGAAGAATACGACCTAGAAGGTATAGTGACAATGCAGGATGAATTAGATGAAGATTTATTTTAAATATAATAATTATGAAGAAAGGAATTGAATTTTTAGAGTTAAGAGTATTAGAGGCTAGGACTGGTCTAATAGTTTACCAAGAGAAAGTATTAGCTAAGTTCGGTAAGTACAAAACACCGACTACTAAGGAAGAGGCGTTAAATATGAAAGTTAATATGCCTAAAAATGCCGAGGAAGCTATTGTTGTCTTATCGGATGCTCATCAAGTAATAAATGAACTGTATGACATATCCTTGAAACTAAGTAAGGATCTCGGTGATTCAAGAGCAGGAGAGATGACTAAGGCTATGGAAATTGGCAAGCTAAAAGCTAGGGTAACAAAGCTAGAAAAGCAGAATAAAGCATTCACTGATAAAATGTTCTCTAGTTGATAAAAACCATAAAAATTGCTATCTGATTGTTTTTTAGTACATTTACAAAAAACCATAAAAATGGCATCAGAAAGTAAGTACGCTCAATACAATGATTTAATTGACGATTTGTGTGAGGAATATGGATACAGAGTTAACACAGTAGCACTAAAACTATCAGAACACTTAGGAGATGGCTATAGCCTCACAGGAGCAATGAGGGCTTACGTTGAAAAATATATTATCTTTCTCGGAAAGGAGCCAGTACGCACATATGTAACCAAGCATTCAAAAGTTAAAAAATTAGGCAACGATTTAACTAATGATATAGTTACAGATACAGAGACAAATCAATACCCTGAGCATAAATCAGGTCAACTACCTTCGGCATGGTGTGCTAAGAAGGGCAGGTACTTAACTATCCAAGAGTTCTGTAAGAAGTACGGATTAAATCCTGATTCAGTTAAATCATCTAAGCTAGTCACTCATAATGCAGGACATATGACCTATAATATTGCGTTTGACGGGAACGAGGTATTGGATGACTTTGATTATTTAGGGGAACTAGAGAATGCTTTAGATGAAATACCTAAATACAAGCCTAAAAAGAAAAAACTAGGAAAGGAAGGGGTTATATCACTTGCGGACCTTCATTTTGGAGCATACATCTTAGGGCTAAAGGAAACTCCTGACTTTTCAGCATCAATTTTAGTAAACATGCTTAGGAGGGCAGCTATGAAGGTTAATAAGTTTGACTACAAGGTTGTTCACATACACTTACTAGGCGATTTAATAGAGAGTTTTACGGGGCTAAACCATATAAACGTATGGAAGAGTATAGAATATGGACATCATGGCGTAGGAGTTATTAAAATGTTCGTCAAGATGTTTAAAGAGAACTTCCTGGACTTAATAATAAACCTTGGGGAGATAAAAGTAATAGCAGGGAACCACGACAGGACATCTTCAAGCAGCAAAGAAGATACCGAGGGTGGCGTAGCTGAACTTATAGGATGGGGATTAGAGCTTTTAGGTTATTCTGTAGAGTTTTCTCCCTCAATAATAACCCATGTAGTTGAAGATACTTGCTACATACTAAATCATGGACACCATTACCTCACAAAAAAGCTATCTACACAAGAGATATGCTGGAAGTATGGTAAGAAAGGCTTATTTAATTTTGTCTGCGAAGGACACCTGCACTCCAGGATAGCTAAACTCAATGCTGTGCAGTTAAAAAACTTTAATATGATCATGGATGACAATATAGATGTAAGGAGACAAGTGTTTTGTTCTTTATTTACAGGTAACTCTTATTCTGAGTATGGAGGGTGGAGTACTAAAGCGGGATTCACAATCACCGAAAGCAACGGTAACAAAGGAGTTAACGTTTTTGACTTTTCTTTTTGAAAAAAACATAATTTTTATTTCAATAATTTGTAACATTTTATTAATTTTACCGTTTATAGATGTAAAGTACATTTAATTATAACCGAATTAGATTAGAGTAGATGGAAATAGATTTTGAAGCAATGGACTGGAGTAAGAATTATACATATAAAGATAAAAAAATATACATTAGTTACGAAACTAAGAGCTATATACTTTGCTCATTTAGTGACAATGGTAAAGGGGTTTTTAAATTAGATAAGTCAGAGTTTACATACGGTTAAGTATGGTAATTTAATTTTAATGGGTAAACAAGATTTTCAACTTATATCTACACATCCTATTAAGAAGTCTGACTTAGGGTTTCATGGAAACTTGTTTGGAGGAAAACTATTAGCTTGGTTAGATGCGGCTGGAGCAGCATTTGCTTCTCAAGTATGTGACACGCCAAGAATGGTGACTTTAAAAATAGATGAGTGCTTATTTAAAAGAGTATCTAAGGAAGGTCAGCTCCTAAAGATATACGGGAAGGTTGGTGAGTTTGGAAATACATCA
>TARA_R110001592_G_scaffold1034_2_pt1 | contig 19982 bp, 7 predicted proteins | sample TARA_R110001592 | Tara Oceans TARA_R110001592 (sample SAMEA4398387) | marine metagenome | biome: Polar Biome; feature: [SRF] surface water layer (ENVO:00010504); material: water (ENVO:00002006), including particulate matter (ENVO:01000060) such as... | depth 5 m | reverse complement strand
AAAATCATCACTCCCCCTTAACCCAGATTCTGTTAGGCCAGGAATACCCAAGTTGCCAAGGTTGGCATTTTTATTTAATACAGTAACATTAGCAAAGTCACTAGTGCTGTCTATTCCGGAAAAATTTTCCATTTCTGAGTATCTATTTTCTATAAAAACAGATTTATTAAATATTTCTTCGATACTATGTTTTCTGGTCTCTTCTGGTCTGAAAACCATAGATACTGTTGATATACCGTCGTAATAAGAAGGAGTGAAAGCCCAATTGAAACCTAGATTAGAAAAAGAAGAAGTTATATTAGTGCTAGCAATAGAAGAAGACACAATGTTTGCCGGCCCGAAAGCAGAGGGTCTAGAATACATTGTAAATGTTTCTTGAACGCCCGAACCGGTCATAAAGTAAGAACTAAATTCTTTTGAACTGAAGGTAAATGTTTTAGACGTTTTATTTTGACTCTTATAAAGAGATATGTCTAAAACAGCAACACTTCCACTATCCAACTGAACATTTACCTCGTCTGATCTTCCGGAAGAAATAAAAGAAAAGTTTTGATCTTGCAAAAAGAAATTAGGTGTTTCTGCTAAAAAGTTGTGCATCATCAATTGATATTCTGTTGTATCTCCTGTTCCACTCCACCGTGCCGAACCAGATAAGTTTCCGGAAGGATGGGGTTCACTGCAATGAATTTCTTTATTTGCTATATAGAGGTTTGGTTCTAATAAAGCTTCAAATGGTATTCTCTCATCAAAAGGTTTTTGTATATAATAATCGTCATCATATATATTGACTCCACCATTGGCTAAAGACAAAGAACTTCTGTGTATTGGATAATCAACAGCTATTCCGGACTTAATTGAATTAAACATAATTCCCGGAGCAAACATTGGAGTCATGACATTATTAAAATACACATATCGATCAGCATCTGTGGTGAGGATATCTCCGACATTATTACCTGCTCCAGAGCCAGTATAATAGCAATTATCAATGATAGAATCTCGGAATTTTTCTGCAATCTGAACTGTTCTCTCAGCGGGATAAAAGCCTTCATATGGAACGAACTTTTTTATACCCTTACAAGTCAATGACATTTTGTATAAAGGTCTATTGGTAATATTTGAAACCTCTTGTACAATATCAAAGTTTCTCATGAAGTCAGAGTGCGAATATGTTTCGAAGAAAGATCTGTCAATGGAAGACGCAGAAACATGTCCTATTTCTGTTGTTCCCAGCGCATTCGTTTTACCAATATAAAACCCAATAGCTTTGGAAGGGGATAAATCACCTGCTCCAAGAACCTCTAAAAATTCTTTTGGGGTTTCGCTTGGCTTCGATTGTAATTTATTGAAAAGTAAAGAAGAACGAAATTCAGGTAATGTTGAATAATCTTTTCCAACTTTTTTTATATCATGCACAAATTCTTCATATGAATCAAAAAACGGATTTGAACCATATTGAGCACCAGCATCCCAATATGCCTCTCCACTGGGGATATGATCTATAGAAAGATCGTTGAATAAGGTTGCTTCATTAACTCCCTCGATATCCATACCATGTGGACCCACACAAGAAGTTAATGGTGTTATTGTATGATTATAAGAAAACTGCGGCAATCCAGGAAATTTGGCGAAATTGACATTGTTTCTATTCTTGGTTTGCAAATCTTTTTGATATTTTCCATTAAACTGTAAAAAACCAGGGTATTGATTTAAATTTTGACCGATGTGGAAAATATAACTTTCTTCTCTAGCAGAGGTTGATGTTAAGAAGTTTTTAGCAGGGTCAAGTGGCCATCTGCTTCTATATATATGATATATTGAAGAGTTTTCATAGTTGATAGTTTTCGCTTCTACCGTACGGGTACTACCAGCAAAAGTTACATTAAAAATTGCTTTTCTTTTTTCAGAATCATCTTTCCATGGATGATAAAAATTTGTTCGAACTCTTTTGTTGTATACCAAAGATTTACTTTGAGGAAAAACTGTTTGTTTATATTTAATTGAAACTATGGAAGAAGGTTCTCCTCCAATTAAATTAAACGTTTTTTGTAAAAAGTTTAATTTAAAACCTTCATCTGTTTTTAGAGTATCAGAAAAATCATATGGAGCAAAAAGAGTATTCAACCTATCATTTTCGAAATATTTTATTGAAGAACCCATCTCAACTGAGGTCTTATAAAGGCTTTTACCTTGTACATGTACTAGCTCCAAAGGACTCTCTCGTGAAGAGAAGACTGGTTCTTTAAAAGTTTCTATTGTTTTTGGATCCGAATATCTTGAAGTAAGGCTATCAACAAGTACTAAATTCTGTTCTGCTACTATGGTTATAATGTTTCTATTTCTTTGCTCCCTAGTTAGTGGGTTTTCATGAGCTCTTATCTGTTTCCATGACGGATATCCGTACGGACCATTTCTTTTTAAGTTAAGAGCAGTAAAAAAAGATGCTGTTGTAGACAATTCTTTAAAGAAACTTGTATTTTTAAAAGACTGTAGACTTGCAATATTTGGGATAGTATTGTTAGTTAACTTCAATCCATGGCCGATAGTGTTTTGAAAGCTGACTTTCAAGTCGCCACTTTCAAAGTTTATAAGGTCTTCTCTAGTAGAAGATAGAAAATTTGGATCTTTTGTGGCGCTTTGTAAGGCTGTACCGGATTCAGCAAATTTATATATATTTGGCTCTATTCCAATAACTTCATATATGAAAGTATTAATATTTACAAAGGGTACATAATATTTTGTCATTCTATTCTCCAAATAATTCTGAGGCTGTTGGGAAAGTTATTGCTCCAACATATCCGGATTCTCCATGTACTTCGTACGAAGAACTCATAATACCATTTCTTGGTGAGTATCCAAACAATCTTTGCTTCCCGCTGTTGATACTATAATTACTACCAAGTGAAGAAGTTATCCATGCATATTGAAAGTCTGACCTGGGGAGAGTTGTCCGAACAAAATAATTATCATGATCTAAATTAAAGACCGGGGACGCTAAAGACGAATCAGATGTTAATTTTCTTCGCGTATTTCGTGGTATTTTGTGATAAGAAGGTTTTGTAACATAACTGCCGGCAGTCACGGTACCGTACACACTGTCGGCGCCGAATTTTCCTGAATGTCTTGATAAATGGGTTAATAATCCATGGCGGTTGCCCAAGTGATCATCAAGTCTTATCGTACCTGCTTCTCCAGAACCTGATCCTCTCACCAATAGGTTTCGATATGTCATAGCATTATAGGCAGACATTTCTTGACTATAAGCATCAAGGAACCCATAAGTCATGGTTTCGATGCCGCCGGGAGCGGAGAATCTAGACACGATTACACTTTTATTAGAAGAGGCATTATTAATTACCTCTACCACATTCTGATACGCACTGTCGGCATTAGGGTTAAATAAATTAGATTCTCCATCCCCAAACACATTTCCATTGGCTTTTGGGTTGAACCCGAATAAAGATTGGTTCTGAGTGGTTGTCGGTAGTTGTGATCCTAAAGAATTATGTATGAAAACGTGTGATGCTTCATTATCTCTAAAGAACAAATTGTTATTTTTTCTACCAGAACCTATGCTTATTATTTCATAATTCTCTTTATAATTACCCAGGCGATTACTGCTAGCGTTTGTTGCTCTATTCGCTATATTAACTGGTCTTTTAGTTCTTTCTTCACGAAAATAGGTAGCAGACTTTTTATTAATATCTGGATACTTATTATTCATTGGGTGACCCGTAGCCTGGGTGAGACCATACTGTGGATCTGCAATACCAAGTGCTCCATCAGAAGTGCTGCCATCATTTTCACCCACTAAGATTCTAAAAGCCTCTGGTCTCGTGTACATGTTGTGAAGGCTATTGGGGGGAGGGATTTGGTTTTCATCATCTCTAAGTGTTAAGTCATACTTTGTTATTTCTGTGTGTCTAGACTGATGTCCTCCAACCCAAGTTTCTGCGAAGGGGCCTTGCATGGGAACTTCATTCGTTAAGCCGGTAGTATCTGAATGTAGATTGATTAGCTCTGAGTCTGCTTTATAACCAGAATGGATTTTGGAGTTATATCCGGTGGTTACTGTTTGTGAGGATAAGCTAAAGGGAAGACTTCTTACACCCTTAATACCATAAGCAAAACTAGTTACTCCATCAATCGATTCATACCCTCCTCCGGAAGAAGCTGCAAATTTACCTATGAAAACTTTTACAAAGAATTTTTTAAGCTTATCTGGTCCAAAAGTATCATCGCAGTCTGGAAGTTCTAAGCCCTGTCCTAGTCCGGTACCGACAACCATTAGGTTTCTGGGAATCCCAATGCTGGTGAGATCGGAATGCCTTTCAGTGACATTATAAACTAGATTTCTATCTTTCTGTACTTCGTAGTTAGTGCCACCATGAATATACTTCATCAAAGTAACACTTTCTTTATATACTCTGGATAGCCTTCTTAGGGCATAAGTAGATCCTTGATACGTAGTGCCGGTATCGGTAACTAATGTTCTTGCTGATTGATTATTATCATTGATTATAACTTTTCGTATTGTCTCTCTATCAGAGATATCTTTTCTTTCTTTTCTCTCTTTTTGCCAAAGACAGTTGTTCTTTTCTAAACCACCGATTGGTGCATGTCCAAATTTCCAATTGTAAGTCAACTCTCTAATTCCATTTATATGGTCGTCCGGAGAAGCCTCAATAAATTTATTGGGAATTAAAGTGCGAACCTTGTTTCTTTCAAACATATGACTTTCAATAGTCTCGGATACATTTGAGTTAAATATCACACTAGCAGGAATGAGTTTTTCTATATAATTAAAAATACTTTTGTCCAGCCATTTAAAATACTCAGAAAATTTATCAAAATCTGGATCTTCTTCAACTTTATCAAAAAATATTCTTCTAGCATAATCTAGATTTTTATAATTAATACGGTATCGTTCAATTGCTTTTCCGAAAAGATTATTCATTTCCGATGTAGAAGATAGACTCTCTAGCATTTTTTCTGATATCACTTGATGAAAGCTTTTTTCCAATACGTAAAGTGAATCAGAAACTTCTGCGTCATCTAAAAAAGCTTCCTGTTCGATTCCAGCTATTTTTATATTATCTGCAGTATATGAGATTTCTGGGAGTTCTTTCTTGTATAGCGTCAGTAATTCATTATTAATATGTTTGGTGCTGGAGTTGACAAAGTTATATCCTCCGCCGCGATGCTCCCGTCTTATAATCTCATCTACCCAGCCATATATAGTATCCACTGAACCACTAGAGATATCCTCTACTATAAACTTTCCGGAACTATTGGAGCCGGTTACTTTGTTAAAATCCCAGTTTAAGGCGATTGTTTCTAAAGAAGAGATTCTTTTGTTACTCAGGTTCGTACCAAAAGCAGTATTTCCTTCGAAGGTCTTATTTGATCCATGGATGTTAATGTCTTTATTATGCTCATTTAAAACAGAATTTTCTAAAAAATCCAAATAAAACCTACAATTTGAGATCTTAATATCACTTTTATTAAGGATACTGCCCGTAAAATTCGTTCTAGAGGCACCAACATATACTCTCTTTCTATTAGAAAGGTATGAAGATCCAATGGCATATGAAACAGAAGAGGATAAGTGAAAATAATCTTCTATTTCTCCAGCTTTATGCCTGACACCATAAAAATCAACAATATAGTTCTGAGGGTCTGAGGAATAACTGCCATAAAAAGGATATCCAATTGGTTTTACTCTAGCAGCCAACGTCCACAAATTGTTGTCATACACATCAAAATATAACTCAGACGTAAGTTTAATCGTCCCATCAACATTTTTCAACATAAACTTAGCGTTTTTGCTGTCTAAAGAATCTCTAATTACATACATTTGTAGATTTGCTGTGTTTGTTGAAGCAAATGTATACTTTGTAGCATCTGAGACTGCTTCATGAAAGCCGCCAATTGAACTAGTTAATTCTCCATAATAAACATATTCATCAAAGTTTGAGGGTACCTTAAAAGGTATAATAGTGTTTATTTCTAATGTGAAAGCATTGTATTTTTCAAATTTAGAACTGTCCGAGCCATATATATAAGTTCTAGGATTATTAATGGAGGATGTTTGATGTATCGCGCTTGAAAAATTATTGGAATTCCCAAAATCAATTACCTTCTTATTCTGGGATGTTGTTTTATATTTATCAGTAAAGTAATGTGTTCCGCGATTGGTATACACATTTAGTTTTAACAATTCATCATCTACGCCAAAACATCTCAATAAATTTCTTATAGATCTTTCGGTACCTTTGGATTTTAAAATTTTAGGGAGATTGTTGTAAATATTTTGATATATCAGATTCTTTATATCATTTATACTATTCTCGTAGATTAATGAGTCAATATTTCTGTTCTCAAACTTTTCTAGAATTGTAGAAATCTGCAGTATTTCTTGTGCATCAAATCCTCTTTCTACTAATAATCTATCAGCAAAAGGCAAGGGCTTAATTGATGTTGGGTAATATTCAGCGAACTTAAGTTTTCTTAACTCAGAGATTTCTAAATATAGTTCATCTAGAAAAGAAGCTATAATTTGTGTTAGGTACTTGAAGTTTTGATTTGATGATTCGTCTTCTTCTATAATCCAACTAGGAAATCGATTAATCAGCATGGTTCCGTTATCAGCATCTCTAATGCTTCCGGAAGCAATCAATTTTGTTTCAACAGAAATTACTTCTGGGTGTACACTATAGATTATAGGATCGTGGGGCTCTAAGGTATGTGCTGAGGAAGAAACTATAGCGCTTCCTGTATTACGCGAACCAGCGCTATACCCAACCCATGTGCCATCTGCTATTCTTCCGGAATAATCCAATACACTAGAATCGTAAGAATTAATATTTGTTATTCCCTCGTTAAACTTATAATATACACCCAATTCTTTATTTGACAAATCTGTATTATTACCAGCACCAACTGGTGTGTTCCAGCTATCGGCGATCTGTTCTGATGTTCTTCTGGTCTTCCAGTATCTAAATTCGTCCAAACTAGCACTCAATTTACCGGCATATTGTACACCTGTGGCAGCTCCTTGACTAGAAGAAGGGGATGTCTGCAGGGCTCCAATATATCCATTAATCAATCCACCTATCTCATTTACACCCGCAGAACCTAGTGACTTTTTTTGATTTAAATTACCATCTAGATATATTCTAGAGTCTACACCAGTAGATGCCGATACGAAAGAAAAAGCATAATGGTGCCAATCAGATAGTGACCCAGTTGTTATTGTGCTAGTACCCAAAACTTGATTGAAGAAACCGACGGTACCCGATTGTAGTGTGGCTAAGAAAGTACTTGAACCATCCGATTGGGCTGAAGAAGTTAATATCAAAGTGAAGCGTCCATAATCAGCCGAGGATGAAATATTCCCATTCCACAAATCCAAGATGACTTCTTTCTCAGTTTTTGCTATATCAAAAGCAGCTTTTTTCAACCAAAACTCAACAGTTAAACCAGAACTAGGATTTATTCTATATGTTGTTGTTCTGTTATTATCCGGTTCATATTTAACAGAGCTATCAAATGTTTTAAATAGCTCCTTTCCAATCATTCCAACTGAGGAAGTATGCATACCTCCTCTAGAATAGATATACTCAACGCTTGCCGGCAAACCATATCCATCTGTGATGCTAGTTCGCGTCCCCCAGCCAGCGTAAGAAAGATTAACATAACCGGTTGTTTTTGGATATTGATTATAGAAAACCCATTCTTCAAATTGTGAACTAGTAAGATGAAACCTTAATTTTTCTTTTTTAGAGCCATCGTATGGATAATTATTATATATATTCTGCATCGCAGACTTGTAGTATAGCTCTGCGGAACCATAAAAGGAAAAAGTAGAAGCTGAGTTATAATCGATTCTAGGTTGAAATTGCTTGTTCTTTTCAGTTTTTGTTAGCATATAATCATATGATTCTGTTTTTTTGCTACCCGAGGTGGCACTATCATATGAAGAAAAGCTCTTATTAAATAAATCTTTTATGCTCATATTACAACTCTTCTTCTACCATTCTAAATTTAAAAATATGAGGTTGCTCTCGGTAAGAAGCAACGCTATCTTCATAAAAAGAGAACTTAAAAGCAAAAGTATATCCTGGTTCTAGAATTGACATGTCTAAGTCAAAATAGTTTCCTTCTGAGTCATACGACAACATGGTGGAAGCATTTGATCCGGTATTATAAGGAATCAAAACTTTTTCATCAGATACTCTAAAGATCTTGTAAGAAGCTGATTCTATCAAAAGAGTTTCCGGAGTGGATTTAGCAACGGTATATACGCTTGGCGACCAGCCTTTTTCTCTAACATACAACCGGAATCTCTCTGTTTCATTCTTGGAATATGTTTTTTTCATATTTGGCATAGAAATTACATAATTTGGATTAGGATTATAGTTGTAGAAGTCATGACTTTTTGGACTCATAGCTGATCCTGTGTGTACTTGGCTTCCCGAATATGTCCAAACATCTACAAGATATGGATATGTCGCAGTAACAACACTACTGGTAACAGAAAAGGTTGCTTTATAGACACCTTTTGATTCTCGTGAAGCAGATAGAAAATTTACCGCAGTATTGGAAGAATCACGGAAATAACGAGCCGTTCCTTCAGGTACGGACCCAGAGGAGTAATAAAGATTTAGAACAGGAATTTGGTCTGTTTGTCCGGCAATATCGACTAAATTACCCCTAAAATAGTTATACATGTAAAGGTTTCCTAAATTATTGCTAGCTGGTAGGGCAGAAGAAGAAAATATCATATTAGAACGATTATCTCTTCGTGAGGAATCCCATCTAGCTTCTATGGTTGGTCTGCGAAAGAAGAATTCTGAGGATCTTGCGAAGAATTTTTTAGTATAGTAAGAATCTGTTGTGGAGCTCTCGTAGGAAGAAGCTAGTTTTATTAAAAAACCATTGTTATCTTTGGCCCCTAATACATTTCCGTCGCTATTGATCCATTGTTCAACAAGGGTTGTAACATCTACTTCCAAATCTTCATCACCTTTGAGAAAAGATGTGGTGAACGAAGACTTGGTATCTGTATAAAAATCACCACCCTGTGAGGCCCACTGCCCTTTTCCTCCACCAAATTGTTTGACAACTGTAATAACACCTTCTGATACCGCAGTACCTATAATGTCCGAAGCAGAGTTACCAGCGGCACCCAATGCTGTTTGGGTCAAAGTAACCGTAGCACTGTCTACAGAAGCAGCTACGTTTAATGTACTGGCTGTGTTGGCTGCATTAATCGCGGCAGCAATATTTATAGCAAATTGAGTCGGGTTACTATTTGCATTTGAATACCCTATTACAGTTGCGGTTGAAGTAGAAGTGCTATTATTAATAGAAAATTCCACGGAGTTACCGCTGGAATCTGCGACAGTAAGTTTTCTAGTGTTTGCTTCTCCTGCAGTTTTACTCAAAGCAGTCAATGTGGCGGAAGCACTAGCAAAATCGTTGCTAGCATTTATCCAGTTTGACCCTGTATGGTCATATGTTAAATCTGTATATTCTTCCATATCAAGCCCGCGACCTTCCTGCCATGAGCCGCTAGCGGCGTGTACAGTCAACTCGTAGTCCCTAGGAAGTGTTGTTGAGTGCTTTGCATTAGTCATCTTAAGAAAAAAGGATACGCTTCCAGACGCCGGAATCGCACCAGACGTTCGGTCTGCACTAATATCTGATACCGAAAACTCCAGTAAAATTCTAGCTTTTTCTTCACTCGTTGTACTTTGTTGTGCGTAGATGTAAAATACTTCTAGAATATCAGACTGGCCCATATTAGAGCCAGTACCGCGTACAGTAAGATTCTGTTGGTATGAATTTGTTATAGTATTATCTTTGTTCGCTATGTATCTTTTTAAAGCCATTATATAATCGTCCCTTTTATGTCGTTCCTAGGATATTTTAATTCAAATATACAATTTTTTGGAATATTGTAAAATGTGCCATCCTTGGAAATTATGTCTGCTAGTTTAAATTGCACGGAGCTGTAGGATGCACCAGACTTTAAAACAACATTAACATTCTTGACGTCAACAATTCCGTCTAATTTATTCAATGTATCATATATTCTATTAATATAGACTGGTTCTCCGATATAAAAAGTCTCAGCAAAATATTCTTCTAGATTTTGTATAGCAGAATTTAAAACATCATTAGAAGAATATCTTTTATCAGATACTGCTATAAACTCTATTCCAAAGTTTACAGGCTTGGCATCACGGATTTGTAGCGTGTCGTTTAAGCTCTTGAATTTAGTAAGCCAATTTTTAAGATTTTGTTTCGTTTTTACATCGGTAGTGGCTAACTTATTAGTAGAGTCCTCAGAGATAACATACATATTAAGAGATCGATCGTCCTTGTTGTTATTTAATATACTAGCTCTTTTGATGTTACCAAATTTTGCTGGCATATTATAAACCAAACTTTCATAATCTTGCAAAGTTATCGCACGAGATTGGGTTGCATAATTAGATTTCACTCGCTGCTTTAACTCTTCAATAGTAATGTCTGAATTTGTAGAATATAATGCGCTCTCGTTGTTAACTTCTAGTGAGGCGATTACATCATTAGTCTTAGAGACCAGTAAATTTTCTGGATTTCTAAATTGAAACAAGCGGTTTCCGATAGTTCTTATTGAGTTTGAGCCAACATTTATTTTATTAAATTCGTTAACTCTATATGTTATTCTTAATATTGTATTTGATGGTGAGATGCCCAATTTATTAGTTTGCAATAGTTTTGATGGATCAAAGTTCTCAGCTGAGATATAGTTTTTACCATGCATCTTCAAAGCCACCCTAGAGGGATCAATCAGGCCACTCACCTCTTCCTCGTCAGATCCAAAACCAAACTGCAAGTACGTACCAATCTCATCTCTTTCAACGGTAAATCTTCTAGAAACTGCAAAGGGTTTGATTATTGACCTTACCCCTTGAGAATTTGCTTCTTTATTTGTAGTCTCTACAAAAACCACCTCTTGAGACAGATTTTCTACTTCGTAATAGATATTACCCTCAGAATCGACAACTGACATAATCTCTGTAACCTGTGGTCCTCCGACGCGAACTCGCTTAAATCTCTCAAAAGTTTGATTTCTTAGGTCAGATTTTGCGGTCTGGATAAGGCCGGATTGAACTTGACCAGAAACACGTACAGCGAAGAAAGTTGTAGCTCCAGTGTTACCATCAAATCTAGCAGCAACAGTTTCTGTATTTGGAGCAGAAAAATCAACATTTTCAGTTAATACAAAATTTCCACCATTAAATGAACTGAAGGAGGTTCCCCTCTTAAGTATCGGCAAATAAGTGTCGTCAGGAGCTGTTCCATCAGTATTTGAGGGTACAATTATATAAAGTGAAACAGAGCCGTATGAAGATGGGACACCTTTATGATTATATCCTAGTGATTTAGCGTGTCTTTGGATGTTATCATATTCAATACTAGTATCTAAAAAACTTTCATTTGCGCTGTAATCTAAATAATAAGATAGTACATCTCCGACATAAGCCACAGAATCCAATATCATGGATCCAAAACTAGGTGATGAAAAATCTTTATAGTTATCCGGATAATATCGTTTGGCATGATCCACTAACTTTTCTTTTATTGTATCAAACTCTCGTGCAGTATAATCAATCTTAATGTTTTTTCTTTTAGGCATTTATTGTCCCTCGCTAGCATAACTAGTTTTTTTATTATTTTTATATTGTAATGTTTAATTCTAGAAGGTCACTTATATTTGTCTTCAAGACTTCATATTTTAGCTGAATATTTAAATTTTCGGAATCTGGAGATATGACTAGATCAATTATATTAATATATGGAGCATATCTCTTAACTTGTGAGATAATTTTAAAGTACAAATCATCAAAGCCTCCGTTATTTTGTTCAAACAAAAAGCTTCTTATTCCAACCCCGAAAGCAATATCCATTATTCTTTCACCGGGCTCTGTTAATATAATATTTTTTAAGTTGAAGACTGCTATTTCTTTTAAGTCATTTTCCCCTAGCGATTTAAAGCCACTAGTCTGGCTATTTAATTCAAAAGGAAACCTAATTGTATAATCTGGCATGTTATTCCTCCTCAAATAATGTAGATAAAAACTTACTCACGAGGGGATTACCATCTTTATCTAGTGGGATGTTATTAGTAATTAGAAATTTATTGTAAAATGGCACTTGATTTATCCCATCAATTTTTAAATTCTTAGAATCAAAGTTAGATTCTATTGTTTTGTTTCCCTTGAAATCACTAAATGAATCTGGAGTATCTTTAGGGTCACTAATTTCTCTGCGCATAAAATCCAATATTCTTGTTGCGACTTCTTTTTTTGTATTTTGATATAAACTTAGCGGGGCCGGGAATGGTAACAAGTCGAATGCCGTGCTAGCAAGAGACAATGGACTAAACTCCACAGCTATTTCGGACGAATGTTGTCGTACTGATGACAATGAGTTTCTCATAAAATGAATTGCCATTAAGGATCCTATCTTACTAACATGTAAAGAATGGTCAAAAAATAAGCTCATTCTGTCTGTTTTAAATAATTCCTGCATATGACACTCTACATCTTCGCCAAGATTTTCTCCTGTGGCTAATACCTCGGAAATTGTGTAATCTCTTACATCTTTTTCGTACGAAGAAATAGTTGCTTCTTTGTATCCAAATAATAAACCAAATTTTATTCCTATTGTACCTTTATAGGTCTGATCGTAAAGTGAATCTACCTCTGCATTTCCTAATACATCTGATATGCTAGCATTTTGATCAAAACCCGATAGTAATTGCACTAGCTCTTCATAATCCATCTCAATCTCTGTGTTATCTTTTTCTGTTACTTTCAAATACTTTTTTAAATAATATCCATTCTCATTCACATTATAAGCTACTGAGCTTATGCTAGTATTCATACCATCCGGAGATTCTAGAAAAGCAAGGTTAATATTGGAGATCTCGGCTGAAAATGTTTCCGAATAACTTTGTAATTCTTGCGTAACCTTTTTCTTAAGAAGATCTTCGATCCTGTCTTTACTTGATACAATACTGCCAAGTTTTGAAGCCAATCTTAATTCTTTTTCATCGAAATTATATAGAGATATTTTGAACCCTGTCAAAGAGTTTAACACATTTTCCCAATTGGACCCAAAGGAAAGAACAGCATACCCTTTCACAAAATTGGAATATTTAGGTTCCAACAGTAATAATACATTAGAGTTATAGGTCTTACTCTTTAAATACTCAATATCCTCTGATGATAGTGCTTTATAATCATCGATCGACCGTTTAAAATAACTAGAATCGGTGTCTGTAGAAGTAGCTATGTGTTCAATTACGATTTGTTCTAGAATCATTATATAGGTCACATACGGAGTATACAGGCTAACATCGCTACCAATTTTCTTCATTTCCTCAAAGTCTTTTTCTATTCTGTGAGCAATGTATGCCGGTAGTAGTTCTCCGTAGTTACCAGCAATCACCCCTAGTTTTTCAACAACAGGATATGCTGCTGTGAAGAACTCCGCTAGGTAGACACGTATGAGTATTTTTATATGACCCCAAATCCTAGAGACTTTTTGCTTTGATATCGTATTGACAAAAGGAGACTCTAAAATATTTTCAATACCTTCTGCTTTACGAAATCTAGTGTCATCTATTTTTTTCTTTATTTCATTGATATACTGAGAGACTGATTCTAGATTTAAAATCGTCTTATTTATTTTTTTCTCTTCATTTTGCGCAAACAATTTTTTTGAGTATGCATAAAAACCGGTTTTTTGCTCTGGATCAGGTGGCTTAATAAATATTTTGGGGCGTTCATATGAACCGCCATAAATTTCTGGGTCTAAGAGAACCACTCTAGAATCCAGACCGGGATTGTCTAATTGCGCTAAAGTTTTTGTCGTATTATCTCCGCCACTAAATGCAATGTCACCGGCTTCAATCTCAATAGGAAAACCAGAAGGAGTATCTACACCGAAAGTCTTTTTCATATAATTGACTAATAAATCATTTAGTTCTAGATATTGTTCTTGGTAGTTTCCGCCCATCAAGAAGTCCATTATTTGTTCTGGGGTGGTCTCTGGGGTGAAGCCATACTCAGCATACCTTAATCCCATCTCTGCTCTGGCTTCGTGTGAAGGTCTTATAATATCAGTACCTATCTTAATGCCATTGGTGTTTTTTTCTTCATGAAGATATTCCATATATTCTAATTTGCTCACGGAGTTATTATCATATGATAAGATGATATTTGGATTTGTGTATTGATACGACTTTATTGTCTGTTTTATCTTATTAAGTATAGGTAAACTAAATACGTTTTTTTCAATCACCGCTGGGGTACTTAACACTTGGGTATCACTATTGTATGTGATATTATTTATCTTATCGGTCAAATCCTTAAAGATTGTCTCGGCATAGGTTGGTGGTGGGATAACTTTCAAGTTAACCAATAAGTTCATGAAAAAATTACTTTTAATCATGGTTATTTCAGACATACTCCTGCCAAACTTATCTGATAACATTTTAGATATTGTTCCGGAAAAAGAAAAGAATTTATCTTCTAACATATCTTCTATAAGCGTGGTGTTTAAGCTGCTCAATAGATCATCAGATATTTTTTGGACAGTATTTTGTATCTCCGGAGGATTAAGTAACTCATTACACTCTTCATCAGCAAGTGCTTCATCTATAGATTGTGCGAAGGCTTCCTCTGGGGAGTTAACTATATCTTTTATAATATCTGATAAGTTATCGGAAGCCCTTTGTCTCTGTCTTTTTATAAAACGTTCAGCCATCACTGGATCAAAGCCTTGATTTGTAAATAGCTCTTGTCTTTCTTCGCTCCATTGCTGTAATTCTGTTTTATTCATACAAATAGTTGGGTTTACCGGTAAGTCTAAATCTGGAGAAGTATCAATAAAAGCTTGTAAATTTTCTCTTTGAGGTGGACTTAAAAGATTTCCTGCTTTTTCTAGAAATTCAGATAGCAGTTCCGGAGTACCCAATACATCAGAAAATTCCGGAGCAGTTGCGTTAACAACATTAGCCATCTTTTTCAAAAACATTGGACTGGTTTTTTCTTTATTTCCTAGGATAGCAGGTGCTATTTCACTAGTAAGTGCACATGTAGATAATGCTGTGGTTAGTTTTGTCACAGATTCTTTATCGAACTCTGGGCCTCTGGTACTTTTTAAAGTCTTGCTCATTAGTTCATCAGAGGCTTCTTTCGGTTCTTTGTCCGGACATACTATATCTCCTACTAAGGTGTTCAAGCCACCATCTGGTTGTTGTACCTGAATACCTCCGGCGTTAGGATCTGCGCAGATTTCATTCGTTAGTAGATCAATCGATCTTGCCAAGAGACTTAGAAAGATTTTTATAATAGTTTTCTTAAGAAGAATAATCAATCTTACTGATATGAATTCAATCAAGTTAAACTTTATACTTGGAAGCTTTGGAATATTTGGCAGTTTAAATTTTGATAATTCAAGTTTTGGTATTTCAAGCTTTGCTAGCTTAAAACTATCTGTTGATGGAAAAGGAGAAAACTCTGGGGAGAAGGCATCAAACAGATAATCAAGTTCGGGTATTTTTAGTAAATTTTCATATAATATCTGTTGATAATCCAAATCTGGAAAATCCAAATCTGGACAATTTTCTAAAGTTGGTAAGCTTTTCATAAAAATAGAGAGAAAAAGCTTTGAGTAATATTCGTTACTTTCTTTCGACTTAAGCCCTGCGTCCATATTTTCACGCATACTTTCAGTGTTTGTAAATATAGTGTCCACAAGAGTCTTTGGTGTTTTTCTTATCAAAAGCTCTTCGGATAATAACGTTTGATATAGCATTTTATAAAAACTTTTTTTGCCGGGGACGGATAATTCTTGTTCTTCAAAAAATTCTTTTTTATCACCCTCAGTAAAATTGTATTTAGGGAAAAATACACTAACATAATCATACATTTGCTTGTAGTGGCTTCCTGTAAGTATTTTATTCTGAAAATTGGGAATAGAAACTTTAGGAAAAACAAAATTAGAGAAACTCGGTATCTGCAAAGCACTTAATTCCGAAACTTGTCCAGACAAAGAGACCAATTCTAGTAAAAAATATTCTAGTTTACTTTTATCTAAATAAAAGACATTTTTAAACCCTTCAATTGGCTGTAGAGCAGAATAGGTTTTGGGGCCCACTTCTCCATCAACGTTGAGCTCTGCTCCGGAAGAGTCAAGATTGTTTCTTTGAAAATTCTTGACGGCCTGTTTTGTTTTATTTCCAAATTTTCCATCTTCTTTGAGGGGCGCTCCACTATCATCTTTGTAGCCCAAAGAATTCAATATGTTTTGTAATTGTATAACATCAGTACTATTTTGCCCGAATTTTAAATTTAATGTTAAGGTAGTCCGGCCAAAATTGAATACAGCATATTCTTCTAAACTTCTTCCGAGTTCCGGCCTAATTACTTTAAAATCTATATCTATAATTTCATCACCAAAGTGCATCTTAATTATATGATACATCACTGATGGATAGCTATTGGCTTGTCTTAATTTTTGCAGATTTATAAATTTCGGATAACCTTCTTCTCCTAATGCTAAATCAAGGTTCTTGATTAAACTCTCAAACCACATCAGATCTAGCATGCTAGAATCAGATTCCCATGGGAACTTCGCTTCGGATGCGTTTAATATACAATTCTGTAGCTGTGGTGGTAATAAAGAAGTTATATCGTTAAAAAAATCTAGTGTTAACATCTCAAAAGAACCATCTAGGACTGAGTAAATGAATTCTTCAAAAGTTAATACTCCCGGAATACACTTTAACAACTCCACCAGCAGACCGGTGAAGTTTTCTACAGTAAGGCTTTGTAGCACGATTCTTATACTTTCGTCAGAGCCATCAACTCTTTCAGCTAAGAATCTTAGTTTATCTGAAAATTTGATTTGTTTTTTATCTTTTATAGCGTTTAATGCTACTAGGTTCAGTCTAGATTGTTCTTCTTGTCTTTCTAGAGCAGATCCTTTTTCAATACCTCTTAATGTTCGTGGCTGTGATTTAAACAAGCTACTGAAATCTGAGACCTTTTTGTTCTTTAATTCAAAAGCTTGTTCTTCTAATGCTGTGATCTCTGATTCTAGAATATAATCGATAGCTGAATTGGCATCAGAAAAACATGTATCTTCAAATTTTGCTTCCGATAACTTGAATTCCATTAATATTTCAGGGGTTGTATATTTTATTATCCACTCATCCCATGTTAATTTATCGACTTCTGCGATCATATCCTCTAAACTTATCAGATAATTAATCAAGCTAGTATCTTTATAAAATTGTTTTTTCTGAAAGGTATCTAAGTCTTTTTCTATTTTTATATCTTCGATTATACCAGGCAATATTAATCTAATCTGTTCTATTTTTAGCGTTTCCAATTGGAAACTAATTTCTAGAATATAGCTGTCATTTATTGTTGCTAAAACAATATCATTTTCGTTAAAAAGTTTTTCTAGAGAGCTTATCAGCTTAAGAATTCTATCAATATAAAATTTTATATAATAAGGGGTGCGGGCTTTTTTATACATCAAGTATATATCGTGTTGTGTGTAAGCTAGCGCGGCGAATTTTGAATAAATCTCAAAAGTACTTCTTAATATATCTAGATTTTCGAAAAACTTGTTTGCTTTGTATTCCCTTTTAATCAACATTTACATTTACCTCCACTAATACTTTCAACGGATAACATTCAACCGGTTCGGAATATATGTCTACTACTTTTGAGGATATTATCTTGGTAAAAGGTATGTTATAGTTTTTTAACATTATATCAATAGCATATAACTCATATAAAGAATAAACTCTTTCTTGGTTGTTGCTAGTTAGATCTTTTGCCATAAATGTCTCGTTTTGAATATTAACTATAGTTGGAACATAATACAGATCTTCTCTCTCTTTATACGGTTCATTTTTTGTCCACCATTGATTATCAGGGTTGCCTTCTTTTGGATTGCATATTTTCTTTTCATTTGGTTTTAATTTTGGACGGCATATTTTTTTATAAAAGTTTCGGAAAGACATATTTTAACTCGTGAAAACGGTTGTGCTCAAAATTGAATCAGATCCAGGTACTAATCCGGAATCCAAAGAGTTGATCGAACCTATATAAGTATTAAAAGAATCAGAAACATTTTCTAGAATATTAATAACACCTTGTAGAACATTTTTTGAGAAAGGTGGAGCGCCCACAGTAATAATAGCTAACGCTAAGTTTATTTGTGTCAGTTGTTCATTTAAGTTCTCAATATCATTTATCAGTTTATTATGAGCTTCTTCTCTAGATTGTAAGTACTTTACTAAATTATTTCCCAAGACAACCGGATGTAGCTCTTTAGTTTCCCCAGTAAGAAACTCTATTCTTGGTGGTTCTACAATTTTTTCATTATTTGAATTTCTCTCACCGTGTTTGTCTGCGTTATTAATTGACGCGGCTCTTCCACAATATAACACCATTTTTTCTCGACTGATTACGCGAACCTGATCAGATTTCACCACTACAGCTGACTTTTTATAAGAAGACGCGCCATGTCCTGAATTTTCTATCCCGAAGGCTTCATCAATGTTCAGATTAGTTTGAGTTATATATATTCTTGAAGCATCTGTTGTGAAAGAAGGGTCAATAGCATTTGATTTGTTTAATTTTTTCTTTTTTGTCTCTGCGGCGGAAGCAGGGCCTACATAGATATCAATCATCCCTGCTCTTTCCAATCCAACAGCGCCAGCACCTTCAAATAGGGTTCCCGTTCTATCTCTTCCAAACACTAGGAATTGACCGTGTTTTCCAGTGCGATTAATTTCGCATGGAGCGGGGTTTCTAGAAGCATACTCTTCTGCTAAATCAGTACAATATACTCCATTTGGTACCCCAAAAGAAATTTCTTCTCTAGCTTTTTTGTCAACTTTTTCAAGTTTTTTGAATATCTCAAAATAAGGAGTTGCGATTTCGTTGCTCATAAATTTTCCTACATGTAACTTTTAACTAGGTTCATAAAAATATCCCAATCCCAAGAACCAGGTTGTTTTCCGGGATCGCTTCGGCGTGAAGGGGCGACCTCATAGTGCCCTATGATAGTAGTCCTATCAACTGATAGATTCCATCTTTTACAAATATCAGCAACTAGTTTCGCTGTATTTGATACCAACTTCTCATTATACATCTGAGAAAACTTACCTTGATACCCCAATGAAAGCCCTTCGTTGGGTTTACCGCACATCTCAATCCCAATCGAGGATTTATTTTTTGAGGATCCTCCGTGGTGAGCAATATCTTTCTCTAGAACTCCCTGGACTATGTCACCGGTATTATCTAAGGCCCAATGAATAGAAGTCTTAACCGGTTTTTCTACTTGTTTTCTTGTAGGGTGACAAAAGGTACCATGCGGAAGACCGTTAGGATATTCAGAACAGGGAGGGTTCTGCTTGCCGGTGTTGGGATCTGTATATGAAATTGTGGGTCCACGAGCAAAGCGACTGATTGTTCTTTGAGCAGCGTTTTTTCCGGAAAAACCATCGGTAGAGTGTAACAAAACATGTTTAACGTCTCCATGTTTTCTATTGCTTTTTGTATAAAATTTGGCTAAGTTCTCTCCAAGTTCTGAAACAGCGGCAGCATCTCTGGCCGGTTCCAGTGGCTTAGGAGAGCCCGAGTTAAAAGCAGCTTGTGAAGGAGCAGACGCTGCTGAATACTGAAAGTTTCCATCAGCCTTTGAAATAATTTTATCACTGAACTCAAATCCGCGTTGTTTTCCGTTCCTATTTGGACCAGATATACTAAAGTTACACTCCACTTTATCGCCGGGTGCCAACACAGCTTGGGTTTTACCATCCGGAGGAGCAAAAATAGCAGTTTTGTGCTGGGCGATCAGTTTTTTTCTCAACACAGGATCGTCCACAGAATTAG